>Ga0099824_1001924_pt1 | contig 30066 bp, 14 predicted proteins | sample SiratrowhiteBW_FD_76837 | JGI IMG/M metagenome (GOLD analysis project Ga0099824, IMG submission 76837) | Root nodule microbial communities of legume samples collected from California, USA - Siratro white BW | ecosystem: Host-associated > Plants > Roots > Nodule | place: USA: California... | reverse complement strand
TAAAAAAATAAATAATTGAGAATAAAAAAATAGTTTTTAATAAAAACAAAATATGCGAGAAGAAAAATATATATTTATAATTTTTTTTATTAATATATATATATATATATATATATATATATATATATATATAATTAAATTATTCATAAATTTAATAAAATTATAAATAATAATAATAATAATAAATATTAATAAAAATATGAAATAATAAATTATAAAAACAAAACTTCAATAAATACTAGAAACTAAAAAAATAAATTAAACATAATAATTATAATGATACAAATAATAAAAATGTAAAATGACAATAAAAATAATAATAATAATAATTAAAATAAATTTCTAAAATAATAATAATAATATTATTATTATTAATTTAATTTTTAATTTTAAAATATTTGATACTTTTTATAATTTCATCAATTAAAGTAATAATTTATCAAATATATTCAATAAACTAATTATATTTAATCTTAAATTATTTTAATTTATAATTTTATTTATAAAAAATTATTTTAGCAACTACACACTCACAAACTTTTATTAACTTTTTTTTTTTTTTCTCATCATTTTTCTCTTAATCCAAACAATCAAATTTTTCACCGACTTTCGTCTCAAATCAACTTAAATTTACCTCATCAAATTCACTCTTGAATTCAAACAAAGTCTAAATGTTGCACTACCTAAATTCAAACGAAGAGTAAGAGAGAATTAGGATGATAATCACTATTTTTTTATATTACTAATATTCTTTTATTTTTTATTTCTCTCCATAAACTTTTTTAGCTGTTAATTTTTAAAATAACACTGTTTTTTTATTACAACAATTATGATTATTTATAAATTTTTACGTATTATTTTTTAATTTGTAAAATCAAGATAAAAAATAATATAAAAATATTGAATTATTATTTTTTTAAATAAGAATAAAATTAAATATTTTATAAGTATTTTCAACTAATTAATTATAAATAGAAAATAAATGATAATTTTTTATTTTATATTTGTGTAATAAATTTAAATTTCACAAAATAAATTATAATAATTTTGTAATTATATTTTTATATTAAAATTGAATTGAAATAAAAAATTATATTAATTATAAAATTATTATTTAAATTAAAAATTGTATTTTTAACTTGTTAAAAAAATATCTAAATAATTAATAGTAAAATAAAATAAAATTTTGATAAAGATAAAATTTAATTTTCAATAAAGATAGAAACTGATTTTTTTGATAGAGTTAGAATTTAATAGAGATAAAATTTATTTTTGATGAAGATAAATTTTGATTTGTGATAAAGATGACATTTATTTTATTTATAAATATAGAATTTGATATTTTATAAAGATAACATTCGGTTTTTGACAAAAAAAAAACTATTCGTAATTAAAAAAGTAATTGATCTTTGATAAATATAAAATTTAAGTTTTGGTAAAAATAAAATTTGATTTTTAATAAAGATAGAATTAATTTTTGATAAAAGTAAAATTTAATTTTTGGAAAAGATAAATTTGATATTTGATAAACATATATTTTTATTTTTGATATAGATAAAATTTTGATTTTTAATAGAAATAAAATTTAATATTTGATAAAGATAAAAATTAATTTTTGATTCAAGATGTAACACTAATTTTATCCACAATTAAATTTAAATTTATTATAAAAATATAAAATAAAATAATTTATTATTTATTTTCCTATTTTAATCAATCAGATAAAAATACCTATAAAACGTCTTATTTTATTGTTTTTGTATTATATTTTGAAAGTTTTAATTTAATATTTTTATATTATTTTTTATCTTAATTTTAATCAATTAATAATTACAATCGCTAGTTACAGATAAAAATAATAATACGTAAAAAGTTCATAAATAATTATAATGGCTCAATAACTGATACACGACAAAAGAATAATGCTACAAAAAATAATGCTATTTAGAGATAAAAAAAAAATCTGACAATCAGACCGATTAAAACACAAGTTTGAATTTATTGTTGTTTCTGTAGTAAAAGGTTCGCTATTTTTGTTAGATGTAAAATAATTTGCATCTCATCCCATCCATCTTAGGTAGAGAGTTATACTCACCTTTTTACATGTTTCCATTTTAAATATTAATTATTGTTTTATAACAAAAAAATTTGATCAAAAAATCATGATATTAAATAATAATTAACACAATTAAAATTTTATAATAATTGTAATATTTGTTGATTTTTTTAAAGATAAAAATAATTTAAAAATTTAAGTAAACTTAATAAATATTAAACGAGTTAACCCTTTAAAAAAATAACAACAAAATTATTGTGTGGTAAAGAAATGATTATTTAAACAAAGCAAAGATAAAAATCAAAGAGAGAAAAAAATAAATTAAGAATTTTACATAATTTAACATTCTAAATTATTAGTCATACATTCTCACGTAACTAATTTTTTTTAAAAAAATATTAAAACTAAACATAAATAATAATTATCTGTCATGATTTCATTTGATAAAGTTAAAGTTTATATTTTCTTTAATTACAATATATTGTTCGAAGAAATCCACATAAAAAAAATATGTATTTGAGGTTAATGGAAAATGATTAGAAAGTTGAATGAATTTAGTAGATATCAGTATAACAATTGAGACATAATAAAAATTACGTAAAGAAGATTTTTTTTTTTAAATTGAAATAAAATAATGATAAAAAAAATAATAAAAATAAGTTTTATAAAGTACGTAATAAATTAAGTGTATTTAGTAAGTTATAATGAAGACAAGTATGGAAAGATACTTACTAATAAAATAATACAATTTAAGTCAAACTTAATTTTACAAAACTTATCTAATTAAGTGAGGTTTTTCTTCGGTTATATAACATAAAATGGTTGTAGATATAATAAATATGAAATCTTCACTATATTAGTGAATAGGACATGAAACATGGAAATTTATAAAAAACAGAGAATGAAATGATATACCTAAATCTTAATAATACCTAAATCTTAATAATAATAAACTCTTAACAATTATGATATCATGAGTGATTCTAATAATAAAATAATAATATTTAAGCTTAACTCACTATTAGAATATAAATTTATACTTGACTTAATTTTATAAAATTGATTTATTAAAATATAGATTTATACTTAACTCAACTTTATAAAATTAATTTATAAAATGAGAATCACACTTTATTATATATATATATATATATATATATATATATATATATATATTTATTTAATATTATAAAAATAAGATCAATTTTGTATATAAAGTAAAGATAAGCCTTACCTTAATAGAAGATTTTGTGATAGATAAATTTTCTAATACAATATAAAATAATCATTAAAAATTTATTATCCTTTACCTCACCTCCTCAATTATTGGATTTAATGTCATCTCTCATCTATATAAACATTATATGTATTTAATATAATGAAATATATTGAAGATATCACATTAATTATAAAAAAAATAATTTGTAATATATAATTATTTATTTCCAAATTAAAAATTCAAATATTACTTATACTTATATTTTAGTAATGCATTAATTTCTTGTAAAATTATAACCAATCCAGAACAAATTTCCTCGTTAAAAAATAAAATTAAAAGATTATCGTAGAAATTTTAATCCTTTCAAATATGATTTGTTTAACGAACTAACTTATAAGCTAAAAGCTGCTGATAAAAAAATTATTCTAACATATTTATCAAATACGTTCCTGGTCAAATTACTACAAAATACTAATTATTAATTAAATAGGTAAAATGATAATTATTTATTTTTATGTTTTATTTTTCTACGTACATCTCTTTTATCTGGTAAAATAACCATTGATGCTTCAATATCTATTTTGAAAAACAATTACCTTTTATTTTTATGTCGTACTGTTAAAACCACATTTACTCTCTCCACTGTATTTTTCTTTTCTAAGTTTATTCTTCTCTTTTCAGTCTCTTGGTCAAATGTCCAAGTCCATTTATATTTTTTAATAATAAATGAGAAAATAAATTGGATTACACTCCATCCTTAAACAAATTGCAATGACTATATGACTTTATTTTTATAACTTACTATTTTGAATTTTCCTAATTTTATTTTGGTTATATTATATTCAAATATTATATCTTTTATAATATTTTTATTTTTAAGTTATAAACTTTATATTTGCTCCAAATCATATCTTCATGATAAACATACGCCTTCAATTTTAGTATATACAAGGAAAAAAAAGATCTTGAAAGAAATAAAAATTCATCACCCAATTCAAGTTATAATGTACATTTCATAACCATTCCAATTAACATAATTATAAAAATAATATTAATAAACAAAAATTATAACAATATTTAAAATATTGTATATTTAGCAAATTAATCATCATTTTATACAAATTAAGATCGTTTAAGATTTAATGAGTGATTTGATTAATTTAATCATAATATGTTTTTCATAAGCTTATTCATGTTTATTATTAAACACAAAAACATATTTTTTGGATTAAAAAATAAAATAAAGATTTTAAATAAAAAGAATAATATCGATGTTACAAGATATTTTTAATATATAGATAATAAGTAGATATTTTTGCCATTAGATAGTAAATATATATATCCTGATATTACATATATATATATATATATATATATATATATTATATTATATGATAAATAGATATGTTGCCATTAGATAATACATAGATATTAACCGTTGATTAATTGTAATCCAATTAATTTTATATGTTTGATATTATTATCTGCAGAGGGTAATATCGTAAAAGGAGCAATACGCGTGGTCGCGTACACATCACGAAACCGTGTGGTACCCGAAGTCGGTTTCCCTGGCTATAAATACAACCCTTTGCCCCATTTTTTCTCTCATTTGGCTTGCGCGATCCAGAATCTAGGGTTTCGTCTCTGTGGAGCCCTTTAAGCCATAGCCGCCGGCCAAAGAGCGATTACTTTTCTTGAAATCGAACCCCGATTCGCTTCCGTAGCAGAGCGATTTGATCAAAACACAAACACTCACTACCAACCAAACAACCCTTTTATATTAATCGAAGATGTCTCGTTGTTTTCCTTTTCCCCCTCCAGGGTACGGTGCTCGTAGCGAGGCCTTGATCGAATCGATTAAGGTTTGTGTTGAGCCGTTTCGTTTTTGCGTTTGTGCGCTCAACTCTGCATGTTGTTCCAAATTGATTTTCTGGATAGAACTGCAGCCCCTTTTCAACTTAGGTTAGAATAGGACCAGGCGATGAGATTGTCCCCCTCTTTGGATGCTTTGATCGAACCCTAGAACCGTGATTTGTGCTTCTTTTGGATGATGCTTTGATCGAACCCTAGAACCGTGATTTGTGCTTCTTTTGGGCATAGATCCGTTGATTTTTTTTAATAAACATGTAAAATTAAATTTAGGGTTTTCTATTGCATAAGTATAAATATCAACACAAATTTTTTTGGACAGAATATATCCTGTGGAATTGAGTAAATGTTTTTTAAATGCATGCATTTCTCTCTAATAACTAACAACTGATTCTGATCTTTGGGTGGGTTAATGGGTATTTTTTTCTTGTATAAACTAATAATTTTTGCAATTTTAAAAGTGGGATCCAAATCTTAGACCGGTTTTCTGTATACAAATCACTGCATGTTAGGTTTATTTAGTTGGGTTATTTATCTGAGCGATGAGGATGTGAGATCACCTTAGTCTCTTGTTATAAGGTTAGTGGAGTGCTTGGGTAATCCTGGGTATTTTCATTCATGGGTAGACCTTAGATATTAACCTGTGTGATGGAGCAAGTCTGAGCCTCTTTGACTGTTGTCTGGCTCGTGAGCTGCTTCTGACAGATTTGAAAAGGATATGAAATAGTTCTTGTTCTTGTAATGGCTGAAACGATTGTTTTTGACTACCAAAAGATTTGTAAGAAACATAATAGTTTAGTTATTCCAATTGCATGGTGAAACAAGATTGAAATGCTTGCATAGCATGTTTGTTTCTTTGGACTTCTTCCCTGTCCTCTATTTGAAAATGTTATTCTGGTGCCTAAAGCTCCGAGAGGAGATGGAGAAGATGAGGAGGGAGAAGATAGAGAAGAAGAGAATCAAGAAGGAGAAGAAGAGGGCGAAGGAGGAGAAGAAAGAGAAAAGGAAAGAGAAGAAAGAAAGAAAACATAAAGAAGGAACAACTAAGGCTACTAATGGCAGTGATGATGACAAGAAATTCAAGCTCATTAACGATATTAAGGAAACCAAAGCAGATGAAAAGTTGCAAACAGGTGAAGGTGAAGTCTGTGAGAATGAACTACTTGAGAGAAGTGGAATTACAGAGGAACTTGAGCAACCTGTTACTTCTCGGGAGCCTTGCTGCTTGTCTGACAGTACTCAAAGCAGCAAGAGAAAAAGGGGCTCCCCACAATCAACCAATGAAAATGGTGAGGAAGCTTTGAATTTGATCATTGTATTGTTTATTGGTTTGTTTTGCGAAGTTGTGTTTAAATCTAATTTGGACTTTTGTGTGAAACAGGAGGACCTGCTATTAAAATTCGACTTCCTTTGAGGAAACATAGTGACCCTGAGGAATTGAATTCAAAATCAAAATTTCATGCAGGGTCTTCTTCAGGAGATATGGGGGATATTGAAGATCCCTCAACTAAAAATACCCTTGCAAGTGAGCGTCAGTCAAAATGTGTCACAAACACAGGACCCAAACGGTCTCTTGGAAAATCTGATTCCAGCAGTTGCAGAGTGTTGCAGAATTCTGTTAGTGGTAATGCTGTGGTCACTAAAAGTACTGTTGGAATTGATCGGCAGTCACAATGTCTCAGGACCACAGAGCCCAAACGGGTTGTTGGAAACTTGGATTTTAGACACGGCAAATCTGTTCAGAATTCAGTTCGTCCTGATGTTGTGGTGGCTAAAAATATCCTTGGAAATGACAGTCAGTCACAGTCTCTCGGGAAGACAGACTTCAAACGGGGTCCCATTGGAAACTCTTTTTCTACACATGGTAAAGCAATGCAGAATTCTGTTCATAGAGTTGATCCCAAACGGATTGTTAGTAACTCTGACAAAGGGATACATAATTCTATTCCTAGAGATTCTGTTGTTGCTAAAAACACCCTTGAAAATGATCATAAGACACAGTGCCTGAGGAATGGGAAGCCCAAAGGGGTTTATGGAAACTCTGATGCCAGACATGGCAAAGCTGTGCAGAATATAGTTCATGGAGAGGCTGTGGTTACTAAAAATACTCCAGGAAGTGACCGTCAGTTGAAGTCTCTAACCAAGTCCAAACGGGTCCCTAATAAACCTGATTCTAAACATAGCAAGGCGGTGCAGAACTTGGTTCATGGGGATGCTGTGATCACAAGTATTGAAGTTGATGATGTCATGGTCACAGATAAAGCAGTTGATGCCATGGACATAGATAAAGCAGCTGGTGATGCTATGAGCATAGTTAATGCAGTTGATGATGGGAGGAAAAAGGTGGAATCTTTGTACAAGTCTCTGTTACTTATTCCTCCAGTAACATATGATGGATTGGAGTCATTGGATCAAGATTGGCTATTTAGTTCGGAACCAGAAGCAAAACCTCCTGTCTCAAAGAAACAAAAGTGTGATTCTGATGTCTTCAAGCTTTCGAGTTCTATGTGGCCTCGGGCAGCATACTTCCCTGAGGTGGATGTGTATGCCCTTCCATATGCAGTTCCATTTTGATTCTTTTGGATTATTTTTACAATAGGTAGTTTGAAGGTAGGAAGCTGTGTTCAAATTGACAGAACCGGTGCACTATTGTTTTTTGGAAGAGAAAAACACTTACATGGCATGTGGGCAAATATTGCGAAATATATTCTAAACATGAATGAGCAATTTTGTCTTCCGTCCTCAGTAGAGTATTTGCAGAATGTACATATATAAATATATGGATAGATAGATAGATATATATATGTTGTGATTTTTCAATATAAAAAGTGAATATAATGATTTTTATTTTATTCATATACTGTAAAGTGATTCTCTTAGCTATGTGTAGATATTTATTTAATACTAATCAATTACCTAAGTCTTTATCAATTTTAGATATGTTTTTTTTGTAAAAAAATCCTAATAATTTTTGAATTATGACTTCACTGATGAATTATGGAAATTGTGACAAATAACGGGTTTAATGTTCTCTATAATTCGTTCAATGTAGTGCAATTTAATTTGGTTTTTCTGTGACTTTAGGCATGGCAAAGGTGACTACTGACCTATTCCATTGGATTTTAATAGCAACATGAACTTCATTTGGCTAATAAATAAAATACTTTGCTTTAAAGATTTTGAAATTCTGCATGTCAAGTGAAATTTCAGAATTTCTACATTGATGGAACAAACTTTTGATGGTCTGAGACTATTGTTATTATCTTGGGACTAACTAAATTTATTTTAGTTAAAATATATATAAATTTCTGAAGAATTAATTTAGCTCTTTGTGAAGTATTATGTCAAAACTAACCATATTTGTATTGTGGCATTAACTTCAACTTTAGATATTAAGTCTTTGTAACTTTGTGGTGGCTTTAATGTAAAATAATAGTATTACTTGTTAAATTTACAGGAATCCAAATAATTTTCTACTTCCAACTGGATACTTGATACTTCAGCACATTTACTTAGATTGTACAACAAAGCTTATATGATATGTTTCACCTTAGAAATTTATATTTTATTAGAAACATTATTTTATATATTTTTAAAATGAAATTATAAATTTAATGGAGAATAGTATCAACTGGAATATAGTTAAAGTAGGATAGTTTCACAAAAATAAAAAGCATTTAATCTTTTATATGAGGTGATCAAAAAATTATAATCATAGTGGAGTGGACCTGAATAATTGTCTCTCTTTGTAAGAACAAAGTTTACAACTTTAATTTTTTGATGGAATTGTTTGATCAAGTCATTTATTATACCATATAATGTTATCATCATGTAGATGGACAAATAATAATTATTTTGTTACAGATAATTGAAGCCCATATACTTCTAAACTTCACCTAATAGTGTATCTGTAATGTGCTAAGGTATACTTGACCCTGTAAACTTGAATGATGGATAACTTTTTTCTTCCTATATTTCCACACAGTTGTGAGAAGATCCAGAAAAGGTGATTTTGTAAATGAAGTTGGGTCTTGAAAACTGATTGATTCTCTGCCACCCTAACATATTCACAGGACAATTTTTCCCCATATATTAGTGATCACTACTAGTGCATTACATAGTGTTAGCATCAAGATCATTTTAAAGTGAATAATTCTAAATCTTCTTACCAATTATGTGTATTTTATATTTCCAAGATATTAAATGTATTCATTTTTCATTGAATATCTTTGAGAGGATTAATAGGAAGATATAAATTTTGGTCTTGTAAGTAAAATTGGCATGTACAATTTGATTAAAACTGTAAGAATTGAACGTAAAAAATTGTAATATTTCTCAAAATTACTCTTATACAATTAGTGTATGAAAAAAAGAATAATAGTGATAGAATATAAATTTTAAAAATTGAATTCTTCAATTCTCCAATTTTCATAAGAGAAAAAAAGAAAGAGACAAATAATGATGTTTATAATATAATTAAAATAATTAAGGAGATAATAATAAAAAAGTATTATAAAAAATAATAACAAAATTTTAAAACATTCTCTTGTATTTAGAAATTGAGTATTAAATAATTGGTGTCACTACATTTTATGAAGACATTTCTACTAACTTCAAACAAATCTGAAACAATTATTTGACATTTATATCAATATTACTTCTTCTTAATGTATAAATCTAGTAATTTTATTTTGAGCAAATAGTACTTTGAAACTTTTCAAGTCCACCATAATATATTACATTCTAAAAACAAATGCTCTAAACATAATATTTTTATGGGTTTTTTATGTTTCTTTTGAATTACAATCTCACCTTTTATAGTTTTAGTAACTCATGCAAAAGGTAAAATATTACATTATGAAAGTAATATGAATTACACTTATAAACTTGTGAAAAATTAATTTTTATTGTTTATTTTGTGTTCTGCACTAGGTTGGGTGTAATATATATATATTTTTTTTTACATAAAAGACTTTAATATTTACAACCTTGAGTCATTGTTTAGTCTAAATATATTTGGTATAAACAATTATATTATTATCTAATAACGTATTATCACATAAGTTTAATATATATTGTTAGGGACTCCTCCTACCAAAATGTAAATTCTAGATAAGCAAACTTTTTTTTATTCATGCACTAGGATTAAGTACAGAACAGTGAACAATATGGTCTACAAGGCACATTAAAAGTAATGTAATGAATAATACCACTAATACAGCAAGTGCAGAAGTAAAAATAAAAAAGGAGACTTCATGAGTTTATAGTAATGATTAATCCTCTGCTAGAGTTGCTTACTACTCGTAATTATGATCCTCTTCACCCTCACCCTCTTCATAGTCCTCCTCATCAACTGTTGCATCCTGATATTGTTGGTACTCTGCCACCAAATCGTTCATGTTGCTTTCTGCTTCAGTGAACTCCATTTCATCCATTCCTTCCCCTGTGTACCAGTGCAAGAAGGCCTTGCGTCGATACATTGCAGTGAATTGCTCACTCACCCTTCTGAACATCTCCTGGATTGAAGTGGAGTTACCAATGAAAGTGCTTGACATCTTCAAGTTCCTGGGAGGAATGTCACACACGCTAGACTTCACGTTGTTGGGAATCCACTCAACAAAGTATGATGAGTTCTTGTTCTGCACGTTGATCATTTGTTCATCCACCTCTTTAGTGCTCATCTTTCCCCTAAACATTGCTGATGCTGTCAAGTAGCGTCCATGGCGGGGATCGGCAGCACACATCATGTTTTTGGCGTCCCACATTTGTTGGGTGAGCTCAGGGACAGTGAGGGAGGCGTACTGTTGAGACCCACGTGAGGTGAGAGGCGCAAACCCCACCATGAAGAAGTGCAGACGTGGGAATGGGATCAAGTTCACAGCCAGTTTCCTGAGGTCAGAGTTCAGTTGGCCAGGAAACCTCAAACAACAGGTCACTCCACTCATGGTTGCTGATATCAGGTGGTTCAGATCGCCAACTACAATTGCAAACCATTAAATTAATCAAGTTATTATTTGTTATGCAGTTAATTAATCACTTGGAGAGTGGAGCGTAGGAGTGGGAGAGTACCATAGTTTGCATTCACACAATAACCACATTGTTAATATTGAATTAAGGGATGAATGATTTTTTAAAATTAATGGTAGTTTGATTTTTATCATGATTAAAAGGATCTGAAGGAGGTATTCTAAAATGATTTTAGTGTCCATCTCAGTTAACTAATTTTTATCAAGTCTGACAAGTATTCTAATGATGCCCTTTTTCTAATTATGAGTCATGGTTAAGTGACACACACAGTAGGCCTAGTGCCAAAGTAACTTGGCCAATAGCAGATGAAGACATATTGAAAGTTGTTGATACAGCAGAAAATAATTGGATGGTTAAAGATTATTATTGCCTAATGACATACATCAATGAGTTCGGTATTAACTTTTTCTTTTTTGTAAATTAAAATTTTGACTATGTAACTAAAGGTTAATTGAGATAATCAGTTTTTACATAAAGCATGATGATATATTATAATGTATCAATTCGTCCTGGTACATAAGAATTTTGAACATGTGATGGTACCAAATATCTAATAATAATTTCAACTCACGGGAGAATTCTAAAGAATGCAGATAACTTTTTCCTTTTCAGATCTAGTAAGCATTTAGAATAGCTAGTGAATCACAATTCCAGGACAGTTGGGAGTTGCTGAATGTGTGAATGTGCAAAACAATGAATGCAGGAATTGAAATTAGTGTAGGATTGGGGTACTTACAACTAGGGGTGGTGAGTTTTAAGGTCCTGAAGCAAATGTCATAGAGTGCTTCATTGTCAAGAACCATGCACTCATCTCCATTTTCCACCAGTTGGTGGACGGACAAAGTAGCATTGTAGGGCTCCACAACCGTGTCAGAGACCTTCGGGGAAGGGAAAACAGAGAAGGTGAGCATCATCCTGTCAGGGTACTCCTCCCTGATCTTCGATATCAAGAGTGTTCCCATGCCAGAACCCGTCCCTCCTCCAAGCGAGTGACACACTTGAAAACCTGAAAAAAAAAAATTCAAATTCAACACACAAAATCGTACACATCCATTTTCACAAACAATACCAGGTCCAATCTTAAGACACTATTCAAACTAACAAAACACTCTCATCACAGTAATCCAATCTTAAGATAAATTTTTTAGATAGTATGTATAAAATGAACTTGAAGCCAAATCAAGTTGAGAAACGGTTTGGATGGTGAGATTTACACCGTGTTAGATTGTATAATTTTGTGATTTGTATTAATGATTGGTTAATATTTTGAAGAGCATTTTGTAACAGATCTGCATTGATACCTTGCAAGCAGTCACAGTTTTCGGCCTCTTTGCGAACGACATCAAGGACGGAATCGATCAATTCAGCACCTTCGGTGTAGTGTCCCTTGGCCCAATTGTTTCCGGCACCGGACTGTCCGAAGACGAAGTTATCAGGGCGGAAGATCTTGCCGTAGGGGCTGGATCTAATGCTGTCCATGGTCCCTGGCTCCAAATCCATCAACACGGCCCTCGGAACATACCTTCCGCCGGAAGCCTCATTGTAATACACGTTTATCCTCTCCAATTGGATATCCGAGGCCACATCGCCGGTGAACTTTCCGGTGGGGTCGATGCCGTGCTCGTCGCATATGACTTCCCAGAATTTGGAACCGATTTGGTTCCCGCATTGGCCACCCTGCACGTGCAATATTTCCCTCATTCTTCTTACTCTCTCTCTCTCTCTTTCTTTCAATGCAGCCGCAGATTCAATACACACACCTATATATACGTGGGATCTCAGAGACTGAGAGTGCGAGGGTAATTGTGGAATGGAAAAAAGCTATTATTTCTATGTTCTTGGAGTGTGGTCTTCAAGCGCCATAATTATCCCTGTCTTAACTTCTTTTCCTTCTATTTCGCTCTATTCTTGGCCTTCCTCAATTCAATTTTTTCTTTTTTAATTTTTACACATCAACAAAGTTTTTATTCTAAAATTATTTTAACTCAGCCTATATTTTCTTACAAAAAAGAAAAATGTAATATAATCCCTTTCTATACTGATTTAAAGTATTATAACTTCTGAACTTTGAAGGCAGTTACTTCCTCCACTCCTAGCACTTCACAATAATGGGATGTTGTAAAGTTTTTTCTAGAATACATTTGAAAATTTTATTCTAAAAATTTTATTTTGAAAATCTTATGTTATTCGAGAAATGTGTTCCAGAATCTATTTTATAAATTCCCGTGATCTGAAAAAATGTTTAAAAAAATAATTGAGAAGTCACTTTAAAAAAGTAAAATAGTCATTTTAAAAAACTGTTGGCGTGCAGGTTCAAATTAAGGGGTGCTGAAAGCAATTGCCAATTTTGAAGATAGCGACTAATGGTATTGGCCCATTTGAAGTAGCCCACACTGAAACAGGCATTGGGGACAAATTCTTCCTGCACCCTAATACACGCTTCCTGCACCCTAATACAAATATTTTAATTCCATAAATACCCCAGCACACCCATCCGGTTCATAACGTAAAAAAAAGAAAACCGGATGGCATCCCATTCGGGTTTTATTTTAACATCTGTTTTCAAATCTTTGATTAATCCTTAAAATAAGCAATAAGTAAGTAATTTTTGGTGTTTATTAGCAATTAGTAAGTGATATTGCTGATTAGAGTAGTTGATTTGGGGTTTAGGCGTTATCGATGACGAACAGAATAATTTTCCGATTTGATATATGAGAACCGGATGGGTTTCATCCGGTTCTCATTTTGATTTGGAAATGAGAACCGGATGGCAGCCCCATCCGGTTGTCATTTCAAAATCAAAATGACAACCGGATGAGTATGTCATCCGATTGTCATTTCCAAATAAAATGAATTTTTTTTAAATGACAACCGGATGGGGGTGCCATCCGGTTGTCATTTTATTTTGAAATGACAACCGGATGGGAGTGTCATCCAGTTGTCATTTTTTTTGAAATGTGAACCGGATGGGGGTGCCATCCGGTTCTTATTTTTTTTTCTATATGAATCGGATAGGGTCAGTTGTGAAATTAAAAATTTATATTAGGGTGTAGGAAGAAGATATTAGGGTGCAGGAAGAATTTGTCTCACTTGGGCTTGTGGTTCACAAATCTACTATAAAACAAACAAAAGAAACTACTACACAATTTATGAAGCCTTTACTACTACGTTGACACTTGTTTCTATTCTTGGTTATTTTGGTTTTTTGCACTTTTTTTTTTTGTTTGTACACAGTTGCTTTCCCATTTAGTTGTGCATAATTTATCATATTGTCCATATATTTTATTTTGACGCGTGTCTATTTTCTTATTTTCTTGTCCTTTCTTATTTGTTTCACTTTTTCACCCTTTTTTCATTATTCTTTCCCTTCTTCTATGATGAAACAACCAAAACTCAAAATCACTAAAAGCAGACAATTCCTGAAAACACATTGTGTGATGAAGTGTTTATAGTATTTGAGGTTCCGTTATTTGTTAAATATCTTTATATAGTGTACCTACTTTAACTCATAGTTTAAAATTTGTTTAATACAAATCATTACACATTTAAATGTTGTTATTTAAATCACGGATAAAACCATATTTTAAAATATCCAACACATAAAAAACATATTTTTAAAAATAAAAATTAACTAACTACAATACAATTATATTTTATATACAAAATACAACTAAAATTACTTTGCAAAGACAACGCATATTTTTAAATAATAATTTTCAATTTTTATTAAATTCTTAATTATGCAAATACACCACTTATTAAAATATAATAATAAATTAGAAAAAATATTACAAATAAATTTAACAAATAACGTTAAAAAAAGTCCGTGCGTACACATGGGTTTATACTAGTGTTGAGAAAGACACGATGATTGCTAATGTATTAACTATCATAAATGTTTTTCACGACAAAAGTTTTAAATATAGGCCCCATTTTACTTTATCTTGTTCCTTCTCGTTTCTCTTCTTTTCAAACATGAAAAATGCCATTTGAAAAGTGCCTTCTTTCTTTGAAATTTCAACTAAAATAATGATAAATGAACTCTACAATTTTGTGACTCTTAAACAAAAATTACTTAATAATTTAAGAGTGTGTTGACAAATGTTATGAATACTTGTAAACATTAGACAGAAATTGAGAAGGGATGATATTAATATAGGAGCTTAAGAATCAAAGGTTTTGATAAAGATTACAAACGTGTGTTTTTGGTATCTAAAATAACAAAAAGGGTTACTTTTATATGAGATGAGAAAGCAACTAATCAAAAGGTTAAAAGAAAAATGTTTGGTAAGGTGGGAATGAAATTTCAACGATGAAGACCTAAAACGTGAATTTTTCTATTAAGGTCTATTTGACAAAGGTTTAACTTTGTTAGTTGTATTTAAGATACTTGAGTTTCAATTATTGACAGTTTTTGATCTTGTTAAAGTAAAACCATAGGAGTTAACTATTGTAAATTATGAGTAAATCATAAAAGTTTAGTGTTGTTGTTTTTTTTTTTTTTTAAGTTGTTTGAAGCATATTAGTTTCATTCAACATTTGCGACCACAATAAGAGACCAGTATTGTGCATCCTTTGATCACTCTTTCGAATTTTTTCTCCTTTTGAAAATTCTACTTTTTCTCACTTCCTTTTTGTTGTATTCTTTATTTTTTATTTCCACTTCTTTTTACTTTGTTCTTTATATGTTGTACCCTATTAAGTCTGAACTATCTGAACATATAGAGAAAAATAATTCCAATTCCCAAAAGAGTGGGGAAAAAAGTGCATATAATTTTGGATGAGATACTCTGCAAATAGAAAAGACATAGAAGATAATAAAATAAATAAAGAAAACAATATTACACGTGACAAGTAACATTGATGAAAAAAAAAAAAAGAGAAAATGAGAAGAAGAAAAAGATATAAGAAAAATAAATGTTCATAATCTTTTTTCTTCCAGTTATACTCAGCAAAATTATATTTTCTTAATTGGTTTTAAGAATTAGTCAAAAAGTAATTACTAAGATACCAAAATTCATTAAAAACAGTCAACTAAAATTATTGACTTGTATTTTAATGATTTTAAGAGCTATATTTAAAGTTATCTGTAATTGATTAATACATTGTTACACCAAAGTAAGTATGATTCAGAAAAAAAGCATAGCCAAAATCAAACAAAACGGGACAAGGTAGATACTACAGTTTTGTTTGCTTTCACGTTGTCTCTCTCTTTCATACGTAGTACATGACAATAACACACCATGAAAGTTTGAAGCAGTCTTTGATTCCATTCCGTTTTAACACTCTCATGTTTCGTGCCACGAAATTTCCTCTCCTTTCAGTTCCAATTACGCGTCTCTTATTTTATTTCTAAGTTTACTTCTATTCTTATTATTTTATATGTTCCAAAATTTTCAACCACCCGAATGTCCCTTCATGAGCCTATCACATTCTAGTCAAAGCCAGAGTTGCAAATTATCTCTTTCAACATCTATTTCATATCCCTCTTCAGTTCTTCTACTAAAGTTTCCGTTTTGGAGTTCGATACTCTCTGTAAATAGTCCTAAATAGGTATGTTTATGCTCCCATTGAACAGTATTAGTGGTTGCTGAATCAAAAAACTGCTTTGTTTTCATGTCGTTAATTCTTATAATAAAACTATGCATGTCAACGTTGTTGTTTTCGTTTTAATCAGCCATGATCGTTAGCCAAGAGAATATTCTTTGTTTTATTTTACTTTTGGTCTTCTTTTTTTTTCTGTGTTCTTTTATACAAGTTAAAGTTGCAGGGTCACTCCTCTTGTGCTGGTGTTGAATTTTTTGTTGTTTTCATTCTGCTTAAGACAGTAATGGGGTCGGTTTGCTCAGCTGGTAAAGCTGAGAAAAACAAAAACAAAGAGGTTGGAGGGAAAGCCTTGGGAAAGATTAAGAAGTTGAAGAGTATTGCAAAGGTGAAAGGAGATTGTTATTCAAATCCAAGGACTAGAAAGAAAAATGAAAGTGAATTCAGAATATCCAATTCTACTGGAAAAGAAGGGAAACAGGTACTTTCCTTCACTGATTTTTGTTGTATCAGAAGCTGAATTAATTTGGTTGAGGAGTAACAAAATAGTGAAATGAATATTATTCTCATTAAATGTAGAGTAGACATGCTTTCTTAAGGTCTTTTGGTATGAAGAAAAGTCAACGAATTTATTATACTTAGTAAACTGCTATGTAATGACTACGTGAAAGACCTTTGCATTATTGCTTTTAAATTTGTAAGGGGTTTTCTTGTTCTAACATGTGTTCAAGCATGATTATTGGTCACAAAAAACATGTTTGTTAGTTATAAGGAATCAATTATGAATGAGTTGGAAGCTCGTGAAAATGAAGATCAATTACATTGATGCATTCCACTATTGTTTTGAGTGAAGATATGCTACCTAAATTATGAAAGTGGTGAAGCTGTTTCAAGGTTAGAGACCTTAACAAGAACTGGTTCTGATTCTAATACAATTTATGGGGATGGTTTTAACTGATGGAAAACGTTTTGGTGGAATAGTCTAACTCTGAAACAATTCATAGATTTGTCTGTATGATTCTTACTTTATTCAAACAGTGAACTATTTGTTTCTTTAGCTGTAAATTATCAAATTATGAGCAGAATAAAATCTCCTTTTCTCAGGGACCACAGAGAGGTTCCATTTGGGGAAGAGCTGGTGAGAGGGCAGTGGAAGTTCTGGACACACTTGGAAGTAGTGTGCCAAAGTTAAGCAACAGTAATGGGTTTGGCTCTGCCATGGCTCCTAGAGGGAATAAAACATCTATATTGGCATTTGAAGTAGCTAACACAATAAATAAAGGAGCAATCTTGTTTCAATCACTGTCTGAAGAAAACATTCAGTTCCTCAAAAAAGAGATTTTACAATCAGAAGGGTTGCAACACTTAGTTTCAACTGATACAAAGGAGTTAGTAGGCCTAGTTGAAGCTGACAAAAGGTGTTTTGCTTGTTTAGAGCATGGTGTTTCATATTGCATTACATGTGTATATATGTTTCTTTTACTAATAATCTTTATCTATAATTTTTGTGAATTTGTAGAGAAGAATTCAATGCTTTCTCCCGGGAAGTGGCTAGATTTGGAAATATGTGTAAGGATCCTCAGTGGCATAACCTAGAACGATATTTCTCAAGGTGAGTTTGCTTGCTTTTAAATGTGCTTAGTTAAAAGATTATGCTAACTCATTGCATTGATTTCTCAAATAATTACAAACATTTCAGATTACATAAGGACATATTGGACAACAAGCAGCAAAGGGTGGAGGCAGAAAAGACAATGCAGGAATTGATAACTCTATCTCACAATACTGCTGTAAGAAAATTGTAATTTTAAATAAGTTGTTGCTTTTTTTCTCTGTTAGAATACATGGTGCAGGCTTCACCAAACAGAGAATTAGAGAAAGTAAAAGACTGGAAAATGTAAACTGTAATGAATGAGTGAAGTGTGTTTAGAAATAATATGTAAGTAACATTTTATACCTCTGAAGAGTGATAGTATTAGAGATTGTATTAACTAATATGACAAAATTAAATATATAAGTGATAAAGAATTTTTATTAAGTCCAAATTCAATTTTAACTATTGACTGATAAATAAGCATAGCCATAATGTGTATTTGTATTTGTTGTATGTTTAATCCATGAAAACGATTGATGTTGTTGATATTGTAGTGTTTTCTACTTCTGATGTGCTTAAAATTCAGTTCTATTATTGAATTTATATTAGTTCCTTCTTTAAATAACTCGATCTTTTTTCTACATAGGAATTATATCACGAGCTAACTTCGTTAGAACGTTTTGAACAAGATTATCGGAACAAGATTAAGGAAATGGAATCCTTAAATCTTCCTCTCAACGGTTAGAAGCTTCCTAATATACTTTTCCCTAAAAAGTTTGACTTTCTTTTCTATTGATGATTTTAGTTTTGATCATGTGCCAAGATTATGTTCTTATAATTATGTTTGTGTTAGAATATTGTAAAAATAATATCATGATTTCAAGACTCTCTTAAGTCTCGATTCATAATGTTTGTGTTCAGCAACTATTAAACTCAAATTCTTGTTTAGACAAACTTCTTGGTAATTTAAGAGTTCTCTCATTTAACTTCTCTAAGATAATTTTAACTTATTCAGACAAGTAAATTAGATTCCTTCCTTTATTGTCAGTTGGATTTAGTTATTAATCCCATTTTTTCCCCTTCATTATATTCCAGTGTATATATAATATATATTCACATTAGAAATCAAATAAATACGCCTTCTGCATAATTTTCACTTCTCTTAATCTCAATCCCAATAACAAGACAAGGGTCGTTTTATTTTTTTACTAAGAAGATTCTTAATTGTTGATCTTCTTGAGAGTTATGATTTTAGATTATCAGTAGTAGTTATCTTATTTCTGACAAGTCATTTTCTTTATAATTGTAGGGGACAGTCTCACAGCTTTTCAGATTGAAATAAAGAATCAAAGAAAGTTTGTGAGGAGCTTGAAAAGAAAATCTCTTTGGTCAAGAAGATTGGAAGAGGTACACGAGATTGTGCTTCTTCTAACTATGAATAGTTCCTCATTTGAAACTTACACAGTTGAATTCGTTCATAATTTCCATTTTCCTGCATTCCTTCCTTTCAATTTAAAAGCTTTGTAAATCAGTGGACAAGCATTTTTTTACAACAGTGGACTTGTTCCGTTCATTCACTTCCTGCAGATTGTTGAAAAGCTTGTTGATATAGTTACCCACATGGATCAAGCGATTTTCCAGTTCATTGGAAACCATGGTATGAGATCATATCTAATAACAATTCAAAATCAATTGTTATATGTCTGATTTGTTTTGTATCTTTCATCTGCCTAGTACTTGGATTTGGTGGCATATCATTAGTATTAGACTCCTAAAATTTTATGAAATTGTGGATTTGTGGCAGGTACAACTTCTGTAAACTCTTGTAAGGGTTCTGAAAGACTTGGTGAAGCTGGTCTCTCCCTGCACTATGCTAACATAATCAATCAGATAAACATGATTGTAAGTTTGTACCAAGCTAGTGTAACTTAGCAAGGTGTTGAACATGTGATCTAAATAAAATGTGTTATAACAGGCAGCTCGTCCAACTGTTCTTCCTCCAAATATGAGGGACACATTGTATCATGGATTGCCTAATAGTATTAAGAGCGCACTTCCTTCTCGGTTGCAAAATGCTGATGCCATGAAAGAGGTATGTATGTCTTTCCAGCATGATCTAATCTGATTATTGGAGATTTCTGTTCTTGTTAGATTATGCTTAATGGGAATTTTCTTTAGCTCTCCGTAACTCAGGTCAAAGCTGAAATGGATAAGACGCTGCAGTGGCTTACTCCATTTGCAACAAATACAACCAAGTAAGATAACACAGTTTTCCACTTTGATATTTGAAAACACCAGTTGTATATGTTGGACTTATTTTGTTGTTTGCAAACTTCAAATTCAAATGGAAAGGGATTGTTGTCATAAGTTTGTTGATGCATTTAGACATTTATGAACATTAGGAGTCTCACATTAAGTAAAATAAAGTATTAATAGGTTATTCTTTTGGTTTTACTCTTAAAAATCATTGAGATTGCTGAAGTATGTTATGCTGTTTTTCTTCCCTGATCTTTGCTTTGGTGTATTTTGGCAGGGTACATCAAGGTTTTGGATGGGTTGGCGAATGGGCAACTACAAGGTTATTTTTTTCTTTCAATTCAACTTTTAATGATTGATGGCATAATAAAATGTAATAAGTGAATGAGACTTGGGAAAAAAATTTATAAAGAAGATAGTAAAGAGAAGGAGGAAGTGTACTAATATCATTCTTATTTTTATTCATGAAGATCAAAGTTAGCAGAATGATATGTTGTAATTTTTTGTGGTTTGCAGTACTCAATTTTGTGAAAACACAGCCAAAGAAAATAAACTAATTCGGCTGCAGACACTTCACTATGCTGAGAAGCAAAAGATAGATTTTTACCTCATTGAATTGTTGACTAGGCTTCACTACTTGGTTATCTCTGTAAGATACAGACATAATAATCCCATGAGACCAAATTCTGCAGCAATTTCTCCTAAGCGACTGGAGTTTCAAGCAAAGATGCTACAGTTTATAACCTTAGACAGTATTAGCAAATCATTAGGAACTCAACTTTCCCAAGAGGACAAAAGATTGTTAGAGGAAGTAACTATGAGAAGAAGGAACCCAGGAGTCAGCAAGAGTGAGGATCTTGCAGTGACCAAGAAAAGAAGAGCCAAAGTTTGTCATCATTGCAATAGTGTAGGGAGTTCTCCTCTTACAACAAAAGCTTTGGAGCTCCAAAGATCTAATGTTTTGGATATTATGGATGGACTATAAGATGCTTTTCAATTTCTTTTACTTTTCTTGTGCAAGATGGAAATGTTTCTGAAAGATAATGGAAAAAACATATTTATAATATTTGTGTTCAATTTCTTGATGCAAGCTTCATCTATATTTATTGCTTAATATATTAATATTCAAGAAATTTTCTTTACAAATAACAATATTTTCTTTATATGTATTTCATATACTGAAGTTAGAGCAAACAGAGTATGGTTGAGTTCAATAAAATATTATAAAATTACTTATTACGTAAAATGAAGGTTTAAACTAATGCAAAATACATGAATTCAATGTTTAAACTAACTTAGGATTAACATGCTTTCCATTAACATGAGAAATAATTCGAACTTTTTTCACTTAACAAACACTCACTACTCAGCACCTGTTGAACTTTCACTTAATAAACATCCACTACTTCAATTAATCAGCACCTGTACTTTCACTTAATAAGCACTCATTAAATCAATTAATCAGCACCTGTAGAACTCTGTTGAATTAATCAGTACCAGTAAATCATCTAGGAGTTATTTTCCTATTGTGTAAATCATCTAGGAGTTATTTTCCTATTGTGACTAAAGTATGTTCTATTGTGATTAGGACACTTATAACTAAATTAAGCTTATCTTTCAATTATAGTCTTCACTGCCTATCTTTCCATACTGAATTGATGTAAGCACAATTAATCACAATTCCTTAACTAATCACAATTTATGTTTCAAATCGGATTTTAGCAACACTCCTTAACAACATTGAAGCTTAAGCAAGATCTAGTATCATTTTGGACAGTGCTTTCACTACACACCTAAAAGAGGTTTTCCAAATGCTATACATTTTATAGAATCTAGTATAGTTCTTGATGGTAAGATAATTCGGTGTGGGACTGTAACATAAATCTGCACACCCCTATGGCTAACAGACACCAATTGTTTCATTCTATATATGCCCCCAAAACAAAATGGGAAAAGAACATCACCTGCTAGTAAAAACTGTGCTTTTAAGAACTAATTAAACCATCAAATGACAAACATGATCAAATTTTCCTGTGAAAACAAAGGTTCATTCTGTTTTGGCTCAATTCATATGGCTAAATTACCTTTATTGGAGCTCTATAAAAAATTTTCATAGCAGTAATTGAGTAACTAACACTCAGTAATCTAGCTCTATCTGTTTATGTCATGATGGTGCAATTTCTTATACCATCAACTCATACAATTTGCAAGCAGGGCGCACTAAGGATGTTATCACGGTTGGAGATCACAAAAGAACGATCTTTATGCAATATGAAAACGTAGACTCAGGCATGCATGGTTTTTGCATAATGTTTTGGGGACATGCAGACGATTAATTGAAAATTGTGATTACTTCAGCTCCTCAAATCAATGCATAATAGAAGATATTAGCTTTTCACAAGAAAGCACAATAGAATATCACAAAACCAAATTTTGTCATTTTATTTAGACAGTAAGGAAAGCCAAGTAATCCAGATTTGGATTATAAACCAAATTTCTGTTGACTGATACAAGCACTAGAGCCAATTTAATAGTTGATGGAAAAATCAATGGCCATAAATATGTGAATATGCATAACATATCCTGAATATGTTAGAACAATAACTGTTATTATCAATGATTAAAACCACATTGTTTTGAAGAGTCAATAGGGTCTGCTTGTTAAACTTCACGCCACTTTATGTATTTCTTTTATTTATTATTTGTATTGGTTGTGATTTCTCTATCTAGAGGTAGATTTGGTTAACACCTGCAATTAGCCATGCACTGATGACAAGAATCTATCCTTAGAAAGGTGGTTGATTGTTGTACAGCTCTAAGTTTCAATTCACATGTTTTGAAGAGTCAATAGGGTCTGCTTGATGTTAACATTATTAGAAAACTGCACTCCAAAGGAAAAACTTTTACCACTGATTAAATTCTCTTTTAATAGACATTGGTGACTAATTGTCATTATAGTATATATGTATCAGTTTGTAGTAAGAGTCTCTATCCCAACCCAAAATCAACATGCTCTCAACTTGGGAACTTGCGTGCTTAAAAGGGTAACCTGAGAAAAGAAAAATAAGCACCTAATCAAGTCTACAAGCTGGAGGGCTATAATAATAGTAGATAATTACATTTCAAAGGACCCATTATTTTCATAAATTAAATTGCTAATTAGTGCTGCTATATCAGTCCCTGATATTTTTTTGTGTGCTTTTTCTGACTTAGATATTTTAAGGGCACGAGATTCATCAAATCCTTGTATAAGATTCAAGAGAATAGCATTTAAATATCTTATGTGACTAGATTTCTTTCAGGGCAATACTTACAATTCTTATGAAAATTTGGTTGACTGCAACAAAACTGAAGCAGTTCAACAATGTGAGGAATTTTTGGTATCAGAAATTGGGAAGTTGAAGCTAACTTCTACAAACGGATTCAGCAACTTGATCAACTAACTTTGCGATTTGGTAGAAGAGTAAAGTGGTGCACATAATAGTCAAAAGAGGTTAAGAATTTTACAATAAAATAATTAACTATGATATGTTCAAAATCGTGTCAAAATTGCAAAAGTTGCCAAACAAGACCTACTTTTTTTTATCCATTTGATATCCCTCTCTGCAAAGGCTGCGCTAGCTGAGAGTAGCAACTAGGATTGTGGGGAATGCTGTCACACTTGACGATAAATTCTCAAAACCTGTTTTCTCAGAACATTACATTTTCTTCTGTGGGCTCCATGTTCTTTTCATGACAGACCTCTATAATACCACCATTTCTATAATTCATCTAGTTAATTTTTTTTTAATTTATGTGATTCACCATTTTAATTACTTTAAATTTTTTTCAGTGATCTGTAATTTCAGGTTAATCTTTAATTGTGTTTATCCACTTTATATCAAAATTAAGAAGTTAGGTGATATATAGGATGAGTTTGTTTAAGTTTAAAAAATGATAAAAAAAATAGATCAAAAGTATAAATTATTTTATTGTAATTAAAAAATACATCTCCGTCTCCATGCATTTCATAAACCATATCAACGCCTGTATGTTGTGGTGGAAATTAAAAGAAACAAAATACCTGAAATTTTTGGTATTTTTATATTTTGATACTTGAATTTTAAAAATTTTAATACGGTATTTTAGATCCATCAAATGATTGTTTTTAACTAAAATTTTAAATAGGTTAACTGAGTGCTTTTTAAGATATTTGTTAACTTATTTAATATTTAATATATAGGCTGAGTTTATTATTTTTACTTTTCTATTAAGCTAACTTCCTGTTATCGTTTGTGTTAATGTATACTGAACAGTTAATTATTTGACAAGTTTTTAAACCTTAACAAGCTTTATTATTTTTTTCTTCTTATTCCTTATTTATTCAAGAAACAAAACAAAACCTGCACACGTTTTCAATGTGTTTTTAACATCTATTTTGGGTTGGGCTAAGTCAGCTATGACAAATATTTCACATACTTTTTTTTTTTTTTCAATTACTTACCACTATTTACTAACAATAAATACAGACAGTGGTGAGGCTATAGAATTATACACTAAATAAATCACATAAACTTCATAAAATTTAGGGTCATATGTTGAACTAAAATTTATTTAGTACACTAAAAAACATTTATTTAAAATTGTTTTGTCTAATAAAACTATATTCTGTCAAATACTTTTTAATTTGTAATAAATACACGCAAAAATGTAATCTTATTGTTGTATTAGAAATAAATATTTTGTTACGTTTGTCATGTATATATATACACGTACGTGTGGAGTTTTAAACATAAAAATAACGCTATATATCTATATGATTGTTTGTAAAAAAAATAAAAATTTCGGGTTATGAAACCAATTAAACCTTTAATTACCAGAAAATCATTAATTCAAGTGGGATTAGATTTAGTCTTTTTAAATAAGAATTGTTTATATAGATTAATCATCTACTTACAAATAACATGATTATTAAAAATATAGACCTTTGATGAATACAATATTACTAAATATAATAGTATATACTTGACTAAAACATCATTTTTCTTATTAAAGAATCATTTTTCTTGAGTAAATCAATTAATTTTTTAAACAAATAATCATTTCATTAATATTTCGATTGAATTAAAAATTTATTTGATGGTAAAACAAATTAAGGATTATGATTCTAATCTATACGTAATAATAAGTGAGATAATAACAATATATAAGAAAATATTTATCATGTTACTCCGAATAACAAAAAAGAAAGTCTTCTTGAAGTAAAAGAATAAATAAATTGTCAACGTTCCAAGAGAAGGCAAGACATGACTAAGATTAAAATACTAGACAAAAAGTTTAAGATCATACATTCATTGTTTTTTAAATAAAAATATAAGATGTTAAGTAGTGAAATTTGAGAAGTGACTTCAAAGAAAAACATTTATGCCTAGCTAGAAATAAGTTTTTCATTATAACTTTTTTAAAAGCTTATAATATTTTAGTTTCACTCTTGTTAAACCAACTGCTTACAATTTTTAATAACTTTTTTTTTCATTAAATTCAGCTTCCTATTTTAAGGAGAGAAAAAAAAGAGTAAAAAATAAATGCAGCTTAGTATGTGTTGTACCTACTGTTTGGATAAAGACATATGCTTCCTTATTATCAACAGACATAATTCATAAGGGCATGAATGTGTAGTGATGCTTGTGAATAATACACTGTTATGTTTTGAGTATATTTATTACGAATAGAATTTAAAGGATTTTATTAAATATTAATAAAAAAATATATAAAAATACCAACCAACTTGATCATAAAAAAAAAAAAGAGGAGATATTCCAAACCAACAACTTTTTATTATATTACAATAATTAATGAATTGCCTGAGAAAATGTAAATAAACTACTAATATCTATTTATTTTAATTGGTTATTTTTATTGTAAATAACTCTTACATTGTGTTCTTTTTAAGTACGTGTAACAACTAAGGGAAATGATAATAAAAGAAGAAATTAATTTTCCTAGGTTAATACCGGATTATCGTTACAAGTTAAAAGAAACAAAATTTATTATTAAGAGTTGAATCGTGGATATTCAAATTTATTTTATTTATTGGTATGTGTTAATAAGATATATAACGTTTAACAAAATTATAAAAAAATTATTAAGTTCTAATACCATCGTTAGTACAATAAAAAGTTTAGAATTAAAAATAAAAAATTAAAAAAATTGTTTTATTAACACATTAACATTATTATGTGATATATTATTAATAATTAGTGATAGGAGAGTAAAATTTCAACAATCCTTAAAAAAGTTTAATGGCTCAAAAATAAGATGAATTATATAATAAGTAGGATTCTGCCATATTTTAAATAAATTTCATCTCTCGTTATTGCACAGTGATAGGTAGATTTTTGACATGTGATAAACAATTATTATTATTCAATATTAATGTGTTGTATAATAATAAATAAAATTTTAAGATACTCTAAACAGGTGTTATGATTCGAGATTAGTTAAGAATACATTTTATACCAATAATATAGGTTAGGAGATCTTTTATATAATAGAATAAAATATCACCAAATAAGATAGAAAATATTTATTTCGCATAAAGATACATTTTTTTATCACATTTAATATAGAATATATCCTTAAAACAAATATAAGGAGAATGTAATAAATCTTTTACAAGTACTTAGGATAAAAAATCATTTAATTAAAATAATAAAAAAGTAAAAGAAATTAGGATAGATACCTTAGTCAGGGATAAAGAATTATAAGCCAACAAAAAATAAATATAAATAGAGAAAACTAAGAATAGACAAAAACTTATATTATTTTTCTTTAGTGAGAGAGATGGTGGGAGGTATTTGCTGCTATAATTGAGTAGACTTGGCTCAGTTGGGGGAGTGCTATAAACACACTACTTTAACTAAACGTGTATTCTTTTTTCTCACACTGGAAAATACCAATGAAAAAGTGTAAGAAAGAAAGAAAGGAACATTGAACGTTATTTGGGTCAGTGTTATGTCCCACCACGGTAAAACCATGAGCCCCACAACTATTATATTATTTTCTTTCTATCAGTGTGTCTATAAATACCCCCACCACCCTCATCTACATTTCTCAAATCACCTTCTCATACCTCTCAGAAAAACACAACAAGTTCTTCATCGTATTTAACGTTTTCTTTCTTCATATACATCATGGATCGCACGACATTGTTGTCACTGTTCTCATTCTTTCTAACATTTTATCTATCACCATATGGTAATGTTTTTCATAACCATATCATAAATTCGTGTTCGTGTAAGGTTAAATAAATTTGTACTAGTTTTGATTAATTTGTAATGTTTTTTATTGTTACAGGGGTGTTTTCAACAAAGTTCACTCTAGTGAACAAATGTGATTACACCGTGTGGCCGGGGATACTCTCAAATGCGGGTGTTCCTCCTCTTTCAACCACCGGCTTCGTTCTACAAACCGGCGCGTCCACCACAATCGCTGCACCTGCGTCTTGGGGAGGTCGTTTCTGGGGCCGAACGCTCTGCTCCGAAGACTCCACAGGCAAGTTCTCCTGCGTCACCGGCGACTGTGGCTCCGGCAAGCTCGAATGCGCTGGCAGCGGTGCCACTCCACCTGCCACACTGGCGGAATTCACCCTCGACGGCGCCGGAGGCCTTGATTTCTTCGACGTAAGCCTTGTGGACGGCTACAACGTGCCGATGTTGGTGGTGCCGCAGGGAGGCTCCGGCGACAAGTGCACCGCCACAGGGTGCGTCGGGGACCTCAACGGCTCGTGTCCGTCGGAGCTGAAGGTGATGAGCGCGGACGGGAGAGAGGGCGTCGCGTGCAAGAGCGCGTGCGAGGCGTTCAACACGCCGCAGTACTGCTGCAGCGGAGCGTACGGGACGCCCGACACGTGCAAGCCCTCGTCTTACTCTGAGATATTCAAGAACGCTTGCCCACGCGCTTATAGCTACGCCTACGACGACAAAACCAGCACCTTCACTTGCGCTTCCGCCGATTACACCATCACCTTTTGCCCTTCCCCCACCACCAGGTTCGTTTCCTTCTCTCCACTTCCACAACGGTTAAAAGTTAAAACATTAAAATATTTAATATGTCATGAAAAAAAACATTTTTTTATTTTGTGAAAATAAAAAAGAAGATTCACTAAGATTAGTTCCTCTTTCCATCGAAAAAAGAAGATTCACGTTGAAATTTTGGTGTTAATAGTAACATTGAAAAAGCATGGTTGATTGCGTGAGTAGTCAAAGTTAGCTTTTGTGTTTAGGTAACAGACGCAAAACTCAACCATCTTTTGCATCTACAAGCAATGTACCAAGTAGAACAGATGAATCACATAGTTTTGTCCCCACTCTACAATTCCTAACATGACTGGTCTCCTTAGACAGAGACCAAACACCAAAAAAAAAAAAAAAAAAAAATCTAGAAAATTGTGGCTACATAATTTAGAGTGAAATGGTATTTGTTAATTGTGCACATGGGAAGTAGGGGCTGGCACACATGCCAATGGTTATCGTTGCACACAATTATTACTGTGCTAACATTATTAAAGTAACTGGTTCTGTGTAATTCATGACCGTTGCACAAATCACAAAATGCCACGTCTGAGAAATCTAGCTTCGCTTGCACTTCCCGTTTGTTTGTTTTCTCGTAATGACAATTATTGTTGTTTTACTGTTTTCAGCCAAAAGGCATCGCAGGAACAACAACAGGACGGTTCTTCCGCCACCACGCCACTGCTGAACAACGCCACCATGGTGTACGAAGGCGGTTTCGATCAAAGTGAGATCTCGTGGGCCACGTGCAGCCACGTGTCTCAATCGCGAGCCGTTGCCGGCATAGTCGGTGTCGCGATGGCAATGTGGCGGCTCAGCCAGCTCTACTAACTACTACTCGTTGCTTCAGCATTATTTTTCACACGGTTGGGCCCATGGGCTTGCAGAAGTCCACGTTCATTGGCCCGAACAAGATGGTGGGAGTGGGCCCAAGCTTGACATATAGTTATTCTCTTGCACACCAAGAACAAGAACCATGTGACCCCGCGAATATTTCTCACCGTAATTTCCTGTGCCAGAATGCAATACTATTACTCTACGTATATACATGTAGCAAAATAGATTATACCGTATTAGTAAGAGAATTTTCCGTTATTAATTTATTTATGTAGTTTAGAGATTATCACTTGGAATACTATTATGGAATTCTTTATTTGTTGGGGATGTGATATTTGACTGCAATAAAGAGATGGATTAGTAGAACATTGTCAATGTGTGATGAGGTATGAGAAATATAAAACTGAATAAAGGTGCAAGAAAAGTGCAACAACATTGTGAAAGGGGAGTTGATCGGTGATTAAAAGTGAAAAAAATAGGGCGTTTTTTTTTTTTTTTTTAATTTGTAGAAATGTAGGAAGAGGACCACGGTTTTGTCATTTATATTTGCAATTAATCATAAGCAGCAACAATTTTTTTTTTTAACATCCCAAGTTACTTTTTTGTTTTTTTA
>Ga0099824_1001920_pt1 | contig 30079 bp, 14 predicted proteins | sample SiratrowhiteBW_FD_76837 | JGI IMG/M metagenome (GOLD analysis project Ga0099824, IMG submission 76837) | Root nodule microbial communities of legume samples collected from California, USA - Siratro white BW | ecosystem: Host-associated > Plants > Roots > Nodule | place: USA: California... | reverse complement strand
ATATATATATATATATATATATATATATATATATATATATATATATATATATATATATAGACATATGAAAATGTTCAATAAATAATAATTATTTTATATAATTGAACTTTTAAACAAAGTGAATTAATAGTTTTTATAAATTAATTTTAATGTATAAATGAAACTTATGTTTTTTCAAATAAATACTAATTTTTTTTTTCAAAGAAGAACTAGGATTGTAGAAATGTTTCTTTATAAATATTTCTAAAATAATAATGAAGTAAACTTCTCCGTTTTAAAATTTCGAAAACCCTCTTTAATCACAAAAATTGGACATTTCCGTTTCTAATATTTACAAATAAAGACATAATTTTAAATCAAATAAAATTAAAAATTTGAAATTTGTGGGTTCAAAAACATGAAAATTGTCAATAATTAGAATCCTTTATAAAGAGTCTCTTTGCTCAGACTTTTTTACGTTCTGCCTCTAATGTGCATTGTTAGGTTATGATCAATTTGCAGAGATGAACGGTGTATTAAGCAAGCGTGCACAAGTCTGCTTTAGATGGACCAACAAACATGTCATTACTTTTTTACATGCAGAAAATTCATATTTTTTAGAAAATTGCTTCCTGCACCGCCAAAGTTTTAAAATAACTCTTTTACCCTTCATTAAAGTGATTTCCTGATTCTTGATTTTAAATTTTTCAAAAATACACTTTCTAGAATTTATTAAATATATTTTAAAACACATTTTCTAAAATAAGCTAATATTTTCATATCAAGTTTTCTAATAAAATTTCTACAAAATACCTTCTGAAACAAATTTTTTACAATAAATATTTTGGCATAAATTTTTCGAAACAGAATAAACGTATATAATAGAAGGGATTTTCTAGAACGAATTTTCAAAATTAATTTTTCAAAATACATGAAATATATAGTGGAACGAGATTTTTTTTTTTTTTCAGTTTTCTCTTTTTTTTTTCTGCGGCGGTGACAATACGAGGGTGGTGATAGCGGTGGCGACAATTTGATCATTTCATCCCATTACGAGGTGCGGGTTCAAATATGGAGTGCAGGAAGTAATTAGCTTTTGTTTTTTAACATGACCGACGATAATAGCTTACAGGCCAGTACAAAATTATATCAATTTTTTACTTTAAAATTATAAAAAAAAAAAAAACTATTTTTTTATACTTCTTATGCAATTAAATTTAAAAGTTAGTCCATCAACCTGTATATTAAACTTATTTAATTTGCAAATAGATTCGTCCACCAACCCATTAGCCTCATAGATATTACTAAAATGTTTTATACTTCATAAATGCTTTTCCATAATAGAGTTTAATTTATGCACTATGAAGGCGAATTTTGTTTCACCATTGATCAAATTCACTTCGAGTATAAATTTTAAATATTTAATATTAATAATAGTTAAAAATTTACCGTACAAAGTCATCTACAATTGATTGACGGTAAATATATTGTAATTAGTTTTTGTATCTTGTTATCTTTATTTTTAGGTGTTTTAAAACGTTATTAATTGAAATATCAAAGTTTAGACAACCGGTTCAATTAATTTAATGAGTTCTTAAAATTTCTAAAATAATTAACATGAAATTAAAAAGCAATAAAAGGAATAAATTTTTCAAAATCAAGTAACTTCAAGCATTGTATGCTTCGAAGTTGTTTTGAATTAATTGAAGCAATTCTTTCCTATTGGAGAAGCCATTTTAGTTCTTTAGAACAAGAAAACGTCATGCAAAGCTTATTTACCAAATTTAAAAATATAATATTAAAATGGTATGAAGTTCATATACAACTTTGTTTAAAATTTGAAATACTTTAAATAAGTTACAACTCCCATGCATTACTTTTAAAATTAAAAAGAAAAGAAAAAGACTCGTATTTCAAACCTTTTACTTCATGGGCTACATATTGTCCAAAAAATTGATAAAGTAAATCAAACCTAAAAGCTAATCTTTAGTCAAGAGTTGTTAATTATTAAGAGAAAATTGTTAGATTGACCTATTAAATTAGTTAATAAACATAAAATAACAAACAAATACGCGCTTATATAACTTTTCAATAAGCACAATTTTTTTTTGAGAAAATTACGATTAGATATTTTCAACAAATTTTGAACTCTTATAACTTATTATTTCAAGATCAAACACTCTATTTAAGGAAAAATAAATAATGTAATAAAGTCACATCATCTCCATCGCAAAGAAAGGTCCTTACTTAAAGCTCAAATTTTATAAAAAAAAACAACTTAAAAAAAAAAACAAATTGATACGAAATAGTAAAAATCTTAAAATTAAACAAACAAGTACTATCTAAGATCCTAATCTTATTAATAAAAAAATATTTCAATAAATTTTAAAGTTGTGGAAAAATAAAATGTAAATACAAGAATATAAAAATATAATCCCTTATTCATTGAACATCAAATAAGAACCAAGTAAACGATGCCGTTTCCGTACAAGAGCCAAGTAGTGGTGACTAATGACCCATTTGAAGTTTGGAGTATAGTGCTACATTATTCTTAGTTCCTAAACCATACAATTAAGTAAAAACAAAAATATGCATTATAGATTATCACCAATCAAACATAATCACTTATTTCTTTTATTTCATCTATTTCTTTCATTTCCACCCTATAAACCCAAACTTAGGTTAAAACTCATAATTCATTTCTCATTTTTCTATTAATTGTATACTTCTGAGGAGAAAAATAAACCAATAAAGGAATATGATTAAGTAAGAATAATGATTAAGAAAGAATTAACAAGTTAATCAAGAACGTTTAAGTTAGCCCAAAAAAGGTCCAAATTCAGAGGCAGAAAACTCAAATCCCATTCATCTACACCTATTGGGCCTACACATTTCTTACAAGCCCGTAAGACTATAAAACTGAATAAGATAATCCACAAATCTACATATAAATGATTAAAAAAATGTTTATTATTATTTTTCTTGACATAACTGACACCTCAAATCTCTTTCTTTTGCCTTTTTTTAATTTTAATTATTAATTAGGCCACACTCTCTCACTCATAGAGATGAGAAAAAATCATCATGAATGAGAGAGAGAGAGAAAGAGGTGCAGGTGCACATGGTCAGCAAGAACAAGAGATGCACCTGATCAGGCCACTCTCATTGCACGCCGTACACGTCTTGAACCCACCTTTCTCCGCGTACACCTTGCGCGCACCGGAACATTCCCCACACAGCAGGAACCTATGATCGTCGCACACGTGGCACGCGCGCAGATGAGAATCTGCTACGGGCAGACCTTCGAGGAGCTTCCTGAGCTCGCCATTCTCGTGCAACCACCGCACCTCCTCGGCCCCACCCACGTACCTTCCGTTGACGAAAACACGGGGCAGAGTCAGACCCGTTTTGCGACCCGTGACCCGACGGAGCTCCGCGAGAAAACCCGAGTCCATCGAAACGTCGCGCTCGTCCAGCGCGACGCGGAATCCGCGCAGGATGGAACGCACCGTTTTGCAGTCCTCGAACGTGCCGCGGACCACGCGCAGGCTCGTGAAGTACACCACTACGCGCTGCTCCGCGCGGGGAATGGACGGCGGGGGTTGCGGTTGGGCGGCGCGTGGGACTTCCTCAGACGCGCGTGCAGTAAGTTTGGGATGATTTGACCACGCTCGGAGGAGCTTGTTGGCGAGTGTGACCCGGTGGAAGATTGAGGGTTTGGGTTTGGTGGTGGAGGGTTCATCTAATATGAGTGTTTGAATGTCTTTGAAGGAAGAACATGAGAAGGAGGTTGAACGTGGTTTGTTCCAAGGTTGCCACATTGAAAGTGGGAACTAGAAGAGAACAAAGGTTGCTTTTTTTTATCAGGGTTGTGTTTTTTTTTGGAGTTTGAAGGGGAAAGGTGGGGTTTTGGGAGGAAGGAAGAAGTGGGGGGTGTTGGATTTTGTTTTGTTTGTTTGTTTGGGAAAAAGGGTAGGATTTAGTTGCTCAAAAGTTTGGATTTTGGTGAATGAGGAAGGAGATGGAGAGGTGGGAGATTTTGCATTTTGATGCTTAGGAGAGAGAAAGTGTGAGGAGTGAGTGAAAGAGGAAATGGTGTGAAAATGGAGGAAGAGTGGAGAGGGAGATTGTGGTGGTGGTTAAGGTAGTTGAGGGGTTGGTTTATTTTGCTTTTAGGAGAGGGTTAAGAGGGAAAAGGGGATGGATTGTGAGAGATTGAGATGGTCTTATTAATGTTTGTATTAAGATGAATTAATTATGGTGGATATTTAATTTCCATTTGTCAGATAAAAAAGATTATAATAAATAAATACAGTCATATCCTAATGAGCACCTGTTGCAGAAGCAGTTAAGTCCTTGTCACATTAATTAATATGAGAGTACATGTACTATTAGTCTCACTACGAAGAGCTTCCAGCTATATTATTATTATTACTACCTTCACCTCGATACTTCTAATATAATGGATAAGCTTTTCATCAATAATAATAATAATAATAATAATAATAATAATAATAATAATAATAATAATAATAGAACAATCAACCTGCTATAGTATCGTTGACAATAACTTTAATCACAATTATTAGGAAATTGATCTCAGATCTATATATGTAGAAAAGTAATAATTAGTGTTTTTGTATAAGTGAAAGATATAAATATTTACAAAGTTAAACATAAATTTTAATTCTATAAAATTATGTTCGAGAGCATGTAAGAAGAAAATTTTGATGTGGGAAGCTGATATAGGTACCTTCTATGTTTATATAACGAATTTGATGTAAAAAAAAGAATGGTAAAAACATGCTTTGATTAAATGTGTCCAGAAACCTATTATGTGTAACAAAGTTTTAATTTGTTTTTACACTTTAAATTTTATTAAATTAATATTTGTGCGTTTATTGAATTAAAAGTATATAAAAACTTGATAATGATGAAGACTAAATTAGTTATATAAATATAATTTTTTATTTGTAGGAATGAAATTGAGGAATTCTCTATAGTTTCACAAACATATAATTTATAATTTAGTATGTGAATGCAGAGAAATCTCTCTCTGTATTCATGGGATTCTGTTTAGATGGATTACAATATTTAAATATGTAGAAGATATAGATTAGGAATAAAAAAATAGGAATTGCTGCACAGTGAAGTAAAATGAGAATGACTTTGGTTTGGAGGGTGATGTTTTGTTTTGTTTTGAATTGGTGATTCATTAATTGCAGAGATGAATCCTTGCTTGCACAATCCTCTCTACCAGCAGACACTGGCAGTGCAACCAACACCAATTAGGACAGCATTGATGTTTCCTTTTCTTATCATACCACTGTTCTAATAAATCCAAAAACAAGTGACTATTTAGCAGCTTACATAAGTTGCTGATAAAAATATATATACTAAAGAATTAATATATTTTCAACACACTTGATAATCTTACCATAGCAAAAGAAATTGGCAACAAGAGTGTTGATGTGAGGAGTTGGGCCATATGCAATTATAGCAAGATGAAGAAAGAAGCATGCTTGATGGTACATGATGAATGGCTTCCAAAAGCAAAAGGGTTTTACTCCACAAAGAGCAATTGGGTGGTGGATTCTGAAAAGTTCCACATGGTGGCAGGGTAAGAAAAAGTGAAAGGAAGGATCCAAGAGAGTTAGCACTCTAAGACCTAACTAACTAAGTCCAAACCACATGCCATGTTCTGACTAATCTTGATAACCCCCTTTTCTCTTCTTCTTTTGTTCACTCATGTGAACCAATGTTTGGTTCTTTCTTTCTTGATTTGGGTGCAGCATTTCTTTCCATCACATACCCTTGACTTCCTTCTCTGACTGCAGAGCCACCACTATGTGTGTTTTTGACATTTAAAAAATGGTTTCACACTCACAGCCACATTAATTTAGTAGTGAGACAGAACCATGAGAAAATCTGTCTTCCACTATTCACTGCACAACCTGGTTTGGTGCTGGAATCACAGCCTGGCTGCAAGTGCAATTTACAGGATTCCACACCACCATTCTTTTGTCAACAATGTTTAATAGCATTTCCATCCATAAATTATCATCACTTACAAATTTTAACATTCAATTTTTTTTACCTTTTGTTATTAAATTTTTTATTTCCACACAGTTTACTAATTCATTCACATGTCAAACAATTAAATGACTAATTTGTTACTTTTCTTTACAAGATAATATTATTTTCTTTATGTATTTTTTAATTTTAATGGATCGATAAAATATATAAAATTCTAAACTTATAATAAAAGATATATGGAAAACTTACTATAATAAATTTTGGGTCATTATTATATAACTGAATGGTAAAATGTGTAATTAAAAGCAAATACTAATTACACTATTTTTTTTTTCAAGAGTAGAAGTTTTTTATAAGATTAAAACCGGGGAAGATCCGAGATAATTTGTTAAAAACATAGAAGTTGCAAGTATAGTTTTTTTTTTTTTTCTATTCTTCAAATCAAAATCAGACCTAGTTTTCCTTTTTTCATTTCCAATTTTCTTATTTTTCCTCACTTATTTTTCTTTTGATGGCAGCTCTTTTATGTTTGTGTATATATGTTGGACCATGGGGCTGTTTTCAGCCCAAGTACTAGAAAAACAATAGCAAATACAGTGCTTCTTCCTGCACCCCACGGTTTCTTTCGGCACCTCCATAGAGGAAACGCAATTACCATTTCACCACTCTATCTTTTCCTACACCCTCTTTGATTCTCTTTGGTCATAGTATGAGGGTGCCATTGCGAGGGGAGGCGAAGTGACTCAAATCCAACAAAAACATCTAATTTGTGATATTATGATGTTCATTCACTTCCTTCCTAGTACATGCTCTTCCTCTTGAAAACACTCGTAACAGAAACGGTGAAATGGAACCCGATTCCAATGCCACCACCATAACCATAAACGTCAAGTTCAACGGCGTCACCATACCCATCTCAATTTCACCCAACTCTACCATCAAAGACCTCAAGTCCCTTCTTCTACCTTCCACCAATGTCCTCCCTCGGGGCCAGAAACTCATCTTCAAAGGTTTCACCTTTTGCCCCTTTCTCTTTTTCATTCAACACCCTTATGAAAGAACCCCCACCCCTTTTGAATTGTTGTGTGAATGAAAGTAATGAATGATCTTACAGGTAAGGTTTTGGAAGACCCTGTGACTTTGACTGCATCTAACTTGACTAATGGATCCAAACTCATGCTTATGGCTTCTCAAGGTTTATATCAAGGGGTATTGTATATGACTTTATTAATCTCTTTCTCTGTTCTGGTTTTTTTTGGCTGTGGAGATAGTGCTCAATAAAATTAGCTTTTATTTTGTAGCAATGAGTTTAGAATTCATAAATTTTACATGAGAAATGCTAGCCACATAGTCTCTAACAAACACAGTGAAGAATGTGTTAGAGAATGTATCATGATGTATGGTAAGATTGTTGGTTTTGTAATAACCATTTTGAATGTTATATCAGGGGTGGTTTCTAATTGGCTAATTGTTTAAAAATCTCAACATGATGCATGAAAATTAAAATGGAAATTGTTAGTAAAAAAATATACTTTATTGAAGCATCATGGGCCGTTAACTCAGCTGTATGATACTATGATTTCATCATTAAGTTAAATTGTGGCTTTATGGTTATTGGGTAAACCAATGGAAAATGTTTTGCATGAATGCCTTACCAAACTTGGTATAGACAAACTAGATGGACCCTTTCGTGCAGGAGATGAATGGAGCTACTTAGAATGGGTATTATACAATCAGAGAAGTTTGATGAGGTTTATCATGCTTCTCGTTGAAAATAAAAATTATGTTTATAGATGTGACTGTGTAGAGTTTGCTTGTTTCTATGACGATCAGAAGAATGTAGCTTGAAGATTTCGATTTTTTGTACAGGATGGTCCCGTCTTGAAGAAAGCTAATGTTGTTCCCAAATCGAGGAAAGATAGTCACTTAGGCTCTAGCAATGACGTGAAGAAAATTCCTGTCAAGAACAGGATGGAACGGTGGAAAGCAACAGGAGTTGTAGCCTTGTCTGAAAGCAACTTGGAGGTACTAATATTTTCTTCGTAGTTTTGTCATATATTCAACTAGAGGCTTGGTTTTGTGTCAAGCGGAAATTTAGAAACGAGGAACATGCTAAATTTTATTCAATGGCATGGTTTTGAAGATTTTTCAGATTGAGATCATATTATGCAATTGCAAACAAAATGGTATGAAAGTATCCTCTTTTATCTTTTTTTTTCATGCCATATGTGCATATGGAATATATTTTGTAGTTCACATGTTAGGGATGTGTAGGGTTCGCTTCAAATTATAAGATGTAATTTATTGTCAATCATAAGAAACTCTCATTTTTCCTAGAAATTTTTATTCAAATAGGCCATACCTGAAGAAGTGTGGGCTTGTGAATCTTCTGCAAGAGTTCTAGATTGCAACAACAATTCAATTAAAAGTGTCCCTGTCGAAATTGCACGTCTTACAGCTCTAGAGGTAAGCTGAACGTCTCTCTATATCTCTATCTCTATATAGGTTTAGTATCTGCTGCATCTAGTTGTTTTTCTTGGGAGCAATAATTAACACTGCTTGCTATTTTTGAAACACTGCAGAAACTATTGTTGAATTCAAATGAGATAGAGGATGAATCAATTAGGTGGGAAGGACTAACAACTCTGAAGTACATAACTGTATTATCATTGAACCATAACAAGTGAGTAGATGTTATATTTGTAATTCCAATGTGTGCCTACTTGGATTTTAAAGCAACAAATAAATGTATATAAGTATTGCTTTCATTATGGATTTTTGTTAGTCCCTCTAAACCATCATAATTTGCAACAGTTGGTCCCATGCCCAAAGATAATGGAGTGGAGTAAGTATATTTCTTGTTTATGTTTCTAGCATATTTTTGTGGAGTTAAATGTAAAATGCTAGAGGTTATTTGCATTGTGTTCTTAAACTAACACCAATTGGTAACCATTATTTCAGTTATTCTAGTTTAATGTTAAATCTATTAAAAACTTCTTTATCATATTTGAAAGAATGACTTCAAAGTTTCAACCTTGGATTCTAGGTCTTTATATTTAAAGTTGATCAAGAATGTTGTTTCTTCATGTAATTTAGCTGTTTAACATGATTTATCTGCAGTTTAACTACTTTGCCGTCTGTTCTTGGGTCTCTTACCTCTTTGAAGGAGCTGCATGTTTCCAATAATAAATTGGGTGGCTTTCCTGATGAAATAGGGAATCTGACAAAATTAGAAGTTTTGCAAGCCAAAAACAATAGGTATTATTTAAAATTCAGTACTTGATTGATTAAGTATGGATATATTTTTGTGACACATTGTGAGTTTGGTCAAATCACTAAAACCCTGTTTAAGGATTGACCTGCACTTGACTTGTTTATTTGGTCCATCTATTTGATTTACGGGTGCTTGTTTACATCTTGCAATTTTAAGTTATGAATATACATTCTTATTTTCTGGGTTCAATTTTGGATGAATAGATATTTAGTATATACTACATACTCATAAGATCCTCAACCAACCATCTGCCCCGTTATCAAGCCTCCTCCTCAAATCCCTAAGTAAATAGAAAATATCAATAAATAAATAATTTTAAAAAGAATCCTAATCCTTATTTTTTTTGTCTAAATAATAAAGTAAATTTGGAAATGTCAGATTAAAATATGTGTCTTTATTGGGCCAGTGGAAGAATCTGTCATAAGTAGCCCTTGTCCATTCCTTTCATGAAGTTTTGATCTAAAAGTCTATGAGACAATGCTAATGAGTTTACTACTTAGCTGAATGAACCAGTTTATGCATAATCCATCTACCTCTTGCAGTGATTACTACTAACAAATTACTAACTGATGTTATGTAAAAAATTGTTATTTTGATTGATGTGTATCTTCTTCTCAGGATAAGTATCATCAGTGACTCTATTGGGAACTGCTGTTCTCTGGTTGAGGTACAGTTGCTGATCTTCTATCCTTTCTCTCATCTTTGAATTCCTTTTTCAGAAGGGACTTTCCAATTGAGACAGCTTTGAAAAATTAAAACGTCACTGAAAGTAAAAGTTTTTTTCGCTAATGTATAAACTCTTAAATATACTTATCCAACTTTTCTTGTGACAGGTTGATTTCTCATCAAATTTTCTGTCAGAATTGCCGGAGACATTTAGTAGTTTGAACAATTTGAAGGTAGCCTTTTCTGACTCATCTTATCTAACATAAAAACAAAAATTAAGTGGGTTTGATTCCCATCAAACGTTATTTATTAACTATTTGATATGTTATCTTTAAATGATTTTGAAATTTAAGAACGGTAATTATATACTGTTGGAATTTCATTCCTCTACCTTAGTCCTGCATGAGGACTATTTCACATTGATGTATCAAGTGAACCTCTTGATCTCATGTTCTAAAAGTTACATATAATAGGGGTCGTTATAGTGAAATTATCATGCACGCATCCCTCTCTTCACCTTTTTTCACTTGTCTCCCCTTTTTTAGTTTATAACAGTTAATTACCATGCATGCATCCCTTATATAGATTTGCCTTGTTATAGTGAAATCACTTATAGGCCCTCTCTTGAAGTGATGGATATAGCAAGACACCTTTCTATTAGAGATGTTTCCTTCTATAATATTAGTTAAGTCCATTTTGGCCTTTAAATATATTTTAACACTATCACTTTAATCATGCGTTTTTTGGATGTTTGATTGTATTGTAGATTTACACATTCAAGTGTTTGTTTTAAATTTTTAAAATTCAGAAACTAATGTAACAGTTTCAAATTCAGGGACCAAAGTGAGCATTTACTCAAAATATTAGTCTTTCCTACTTGGTCACTCCTGTCTCAGTAAAATTGGATCTGGTACTCATTACTCCATTTCTCTGTGAACTATGCAGGCATTGTATCTTAGTAACAATGCGATGAAATCTCTTCCATCTAAACTATTCAAGACCTGTATTCAACTCTCCACACTGGATCTCCACAATACAGAAATAACAATTGATCTCCTTCGCCAGGTGTGCACATTTTTTTGTGTTATATTTTGAACCAAAACCAAATATTTCATTTCACCAGAAGGCTTGGCTTATCATAGTTATGTCAGTTCAACTGAGCATGTAATGTCTAAGAAACAAACTGTTGCATGACAGCCAAATATGCATTGCTTTCTTGCAGTTTGAAGGATGGGACAATTTTGACGAGCGCCGGCGGTCAAAGCATCAAAAACAAATTGATTTCCGGGTAGGAGTCTCTAGAGATTTTGATGAAGGTGCTGATAAGAACTAAAATTATTTGTTATAAATAATGCAGTTCAGATAGTATTCATGAAGTTCATGTCCAACCATGATGGCACTTGCTTATCTTACCTCTGGTTGTAAATAGGAAATTGGAAATTTGTGATACAATGTTGTTTTATTAAGATTTCCTATAAGTGATGATAAGGTTCTTGTGGAGAGAAATAAAAAATGCTTGAGTACCCTTTAAAAGTTGTTGTATTGTTATTTTAAAAATTGAGGGCTAAATAAGGATAATGTGTCATTCTTTCTGTTATCACATGCCCTATGTCTGTGTATGAATGATAAGATAAGGATGTTTGAGGTATCTGGTTTGAAGGTGGACACAAAATAATGGCTTGGAGAGTCATGCCTCATGCAATAAACAATGTTACAAGTGTCATTGTTTTATCTATGGATGTGTTCTCAAACTCTATAAATTTATTATTCCAAAAATAGTTAAACATAAAACATTACACCTTCACTCTTTTTCTTTTATCGTTGCAAACTATATAATCTATTATGGATCCTAGAACTAATCAATAATATGTTTCAAAGTATATCATTCTTGTTAGTATAGATCAAATCCTTACACTTTATATTTGTAGTTTTAGCAAGAATAGAATTAGTGATAAAATGTGTAATATGGTTTTTTGGCAAAAAAAAAAAAAAAAAGGAAATACGTTTGATTAAATTTTAACACTCTTACAAATATTTTCCAAATTTAAAATAATTGAAATTATAATTAACTAAGAAAACAAGTTATTTATATTATCATCAAAGTATAACTTTCGCACCTTCATCGTGTGAATAAAAAGATGAAATAAATCGTAATGTTGTTAACTTAATGAACAATAATCCAAAAATATTTTCTAAAATTCATGGCAAGTAATGGAACGTTAAATTCTCAAATTCATATTTTTGAATTGAATTTTTAATCGGTATAACAAACACGGTTTAAGATTTGAAAATTTGAGAAAATTTTAAGTTAGACAAACCAATACAAAGGCTCAATCACCCCATCGATTTTGTCATCCATTTAAATCTTATTAAGGTTTTTCTTTTCCGGTAAATCCTTACACGATAAGAAAATATAAAAAGTAAAGCAAATTAAATTTCTTACATAAATAACAAATAGTTAATGAACGAGTTTTAAAAATTTGTGTAATTTATTTTAACTTAATAAAAGTTATTCATTTTACTTATCATTTTCTTTTATAAATACTTGTTAATTTTATGTTTAAAGTCATTCTACTTAGCTCCTGTTTTTTTTTTTTTTTTTTTTAGTTGAGATTTCAAAAAATCTTCACATAATTAATTTTATTTGGTGAATAAATTTTTCAAAGTAATCTGTAATGCATTTTTAAAACTTAAAATACGTTACCGGAAGTTACGATTTCAAAAACACTGTACTTCTATCTTTCATGTATTTATTTTATTTAATCCTAAAATTATTCATAGTTTTTTTTATTATGACATAATAACACTCATAAGATTTACTGATATTTAGATGTGTTGTATGAGGTAATTTTTTTTTTTAACTTTTTACTAAATAACATTCACATTGATAATATTATTGTTTAGGAAATTTTTAGTATATAATTTATTTTAATTATGTTATTATTACATTTCGAGACGTTGATATCGATAGATAGTATATTTGTTTTAATTAATTATTTTTAGACTATATTTTAAGATTCTTTAAGTAATATATTAGTTGATATAATGAAAGTGTTATAGCTATTTAAAAATCTAATTTTACTTTATTTTGAATTTTAAAAATAGTGAAAATATATTATAAAATTCATAATAAAGACAATGAAAATGTACAACAGTCGAGAATAAATAAATGTAATTAAAATGATTTGTCCGTAAATAAAAAATTATAGAACCAAAAATTCATTAAAAATATTTCAAAATATTCAATAAAGTTAAATTAAAAATTATATAAAAAAATTGTATGCAAATATGTCTAACGTGTCATCACGAATAATTTCACTAAACATTTATACCACCCCCCTTTCCAAGTTACTCTCGTTTCGTTGATGACGTGTGCATATTGCAGTGTTTTTAATTTGTGAAATTCACAAAATAAAGTTTATGTTGATATATAATCAAATATTTTAAAATAAGAGTAGCTGAACTCAAATATAATCACAACTCTTCAGTTAGAGGTATTAATTCCAAGAGGGAGAAACAGATAATAACATAAGCTAGCATAACAACACAAAGATAAAGAGCCCATATGCAAATAGTGAAAATAATGACACGAAGAACAAAGTTGTTTTCTCAATTAACATGAAAATTGAAACAATGTTTCCTTTCTGTATCAATTATGAATATGATGCATGAGAGCCAAACATGGTGTCTGTCGCGTTGACCTAAGTCTCAAACACGCAGGGCTCTGTCAAGATGAAAAGGCAAGTTCGACTTCCTACTAACGGAAATAAATGGATAATTGAGGGATGTCAATGTCATTATCATCATCATCCTCACATGCCACAACAACGTCCAAATGACGACGGTATGACGGAATGTCCAACTTGGCTACATCCCTTCCGAGATCTACTACCTTTTTGTCCATTCGCTCTTTATGCTTAGGGAACATGCTATTATAGAGCAGGCAACTTCCACAGGAAATACTATAAGCATTCAAGCCCTTTGCCTTCAGCCACTCAAGAAGTTCTCTCAGGGTAGGATTATCTCCAACAATCCATCTATCCCAAACTGTCCAATTCATATCTTGATGCTTGACAATCTTCGGTGGAACTGGTTCAGCCATTGAAAAGAGAGGCAGTGCCAAATTAGCAAATGTGTTTCTGTAGTCTTCAACTGTGTGCCCTCCATCCAAAACTTTGTAAAGCTCAAGGCAGACAAGACCAGTGGCCATGGCGGTCGAGGTTGCAATTGCAGGAATGATCCGACCAGCAATAAACTTGGCTTTGAGCTTGTCGACCTCAGGAATGCTGTAATTCCGGGCCCTCATGTTGGCAAGTCCAGCAATCACGTCCATATGGTAGTTTGTATCATCATCCTGCAGTTAAATGGAAGAATGGTGAATTCTCAATTGACGATAACTACTCAAAAATATATGAACACACATAATGCAGAATAGTTCACATCAAGTACATATAAACTCAAGATCATCGAACCTAACTACAAAATATACAAATTGATGAGATAACAGAATATTATCGAGAGTGAAACTAGGACAGTCAGAATAAAAAAAAAAATCGGAGAAACAAAGGAAATGCGTGACCTTCTCAAACTGAATTGGTTTCATCCTGAACTCTGATGGCAGACTAGCCCGACACCTCTCTAACTTAACTATCAGATCATTAATAACTGCTGCATCATCTATAGAAGCTGTGGCGAGGCTGGTAGCCTTCTCATCTGTCACTATTTTCACACCTTTCTTGGGCTGAAAGTCAGGTACTATCACCTTATCCACAGCTTCGGCCACCTTCCTTGTGTTCTTAACCCAATCAGGGATTGGGATACCAAATGTTTCTGCACGTAAAATTGAAGTTGCCAACACAAAATTTAGATGACCTAAATCAGAGGATGAGAACTGCAGTGGATGAGGGAATCTTTTTGGTGCCGACCAGAAAGGAGCTCCAGTACTAGTTGCCGCATCTTCAGGAAAAGTATAGATCAACTGCTTCACCCGGTTAGCAAAATAATCCTCAAACCTGTGGAGAAATGTATTTATAAACGGTCAAAAAACTAATATGCTCACACAACATTAATATGTAAGTTAATAGAGACTAGCATATACTGTCAAAGGCACATACTTCAGCCGAGCCCAAGTGATACAATCTTGAAAAGTTTCACACTTGTCCCTGTCCAGGCACTCAAGAACACGCTCCAAGTTATCCCTCGCTTGAGCATCACCAGCATTTCTCATTGAACTGGTGTATTCACTTGGGTTAGACAAATATGCATTTACTTCAGCTGGAGTTTTCTCTAGCAGACCCTCAAATTCAGATCGTGCCCATGTCAAGCAATGGTCAATATTGTGTGGAAATGAGTGTACAGTACACATTGGCGCCTGTTTCTCAGGAGGATCCCTTGATGCACCATAGTTTTCTGTCAGGTGAGGAATAACCATCTGAGTATTGCATTTGGCTCCCAGAGTTCCAGACTCAAGAAGTGGCTTTTGGAAATACAAGCATCTCTGATCAACATATAACCTTGCATTAACATTGTCTAGGGCATTTATAACAACATTCAAGTTTTCCCAGAAGGTATCATTGAACACATTTTCAGTTTCTGTGCCGACCCGATTTTGTAGAGCTTCAATATTAAAACTAGGATTTATGGCTGCAGCAGCTGAAGCTGCAACTGTGGACTTAGCCTGTCCAATATTCCAATCACGGAAAAGAAACTGCCTGCTTAGGTTACTCTTCTCTATCACATCATCATCAGTAATGGTGAGTTTACCCTGACTTCCACAAGAAACTCCCATGAGAGCAAGATTTTTTAAAAATTCACATCCCAAAGCACCAGATCCAACAACGAACACTTTAGAATCCTCTAATTTTTTCTGTAATTTCCGTCCAAATACTGAAATCTGTGCATCATAACGACCATTTACTGGTCTGAAATCATCTGGGTCCACTGGTTCTGAAGGGAGTGATTCCACAGAGTCAAAGTAGAAGAACTGCAGAGGAACCAGAAGTCAAAACCATAATAAATAATAAAGACCAGTGTTTAATCAAGCAGTGTTAATCAAGTGCTGATTGTTTTCTATTCTTGAAAACTGTTTTCTGCAATTTAAAGAAAAAAAACTCAAATCGACAAGTGTAGTTTCTTAATACTGTTTTTAAAAGTAATACCAATTTCTTCAGTCTTCAAAATAAAGAATCCAGAATAAACTGTTTTGCCATACTATTAGTTTTCTATCCCCGAATTAGTTTATGAAAACTATTTCTAAAATCAATTTTAAACACTATAAACTAACAATCGGACCCTTCTGCCATAGAAAATGATTCTTATTAAAGAGGCAGTCGACAAATCATCAGTTGCACAGAACAAATAAACAACATATTTTTAATCCTATGTAACTGTTGAGTATCATGACAACATCAGACGTACTTCAAAACAAAGAAAAACATCATGCATTTTAATTAAATGAGCGTCTATCTAACTTAATCTTTATTCTCTAATCGTATCTAACTTACTCACTCCGCGGGGATTGATTGGTATATATACTCACATTATTTTGTTTCCATAATGACAGATTCTAAACCTAAAACATACTAATATGAAAGAGGTGAGCGATCACATAAATTTTCCTAAAAAATATCAAGTGGACCGACCATGGCTTAAAAGGGTGATCAAAACATGAATTTCATATCCCAGAGTTTTGGATACTATAAAGGTGCAATTTATCAATATTGACTACTCGGCGGCTTAATCAGCACAAGCTTCTTCCTTTCTGTTTGACATCACTTAAATAATTATACCATTGTTTTTTCTGGTACATAGATGGCCAGGATTCAAACCAATGTTGTCAGAAGGAGAATAAGGATTGTAACTCAACTCATATGAGCTATGAATATACAAAAATAAATCATAAATATTAAGATCCAATGCATAATACAGCTAAAAATAGGTTCATATGTCATAAAATGACTTCAACTACCTTCATCTGAATCCATTTTTTCTTCAAATTCTAAACAGAACAATTTACAAGTCCAAAATGGAAGCAAGTACAGAAGAAAATATCAAGAGAAGTTATAAAACAGAATAGAGAAGGCAATGACCAACGACATTGAAGGCAGCACCAGTGAGTATTAAGCAAGTGTTGACTATAGCAACACGAGTGCTGCCTTGGCAGACAAGGATGATAATGGGAGTATTGAGCATCATAGTACAGAGCTGTTTGGTTCTTGTTTTAAACTACAATTGGGAACCCTAGGGGAAAAGAGGGCCATCTTTTTTTTAAATTTCTAAACTAGGTCATCAGAGACCCAACTCGAAAAATCCTTATGAGTCGGGTAACTTGAACCCCAGGCTCGGCCCAAACAGATTAACACGGTGCACGAGCAGAGGCATTATCAGCATTGGTCCAAACTTAAAACAATCATTACTTTCAAAATATTTTTACATGACTAAAGAAGATTAGGATTGAAGCTAAGACTTTTTTAACTGTAGGGTACTTACCTAAGTTTTGAATGTTGCGTATTAGAAAACTCTGGTATATCGTGTATCAGGATATCTTTAACGGCAGCTCAACAATCAAATAAATCATTATACTAAGTTGGCCTTTTTTAAATTAGGCGATATCATATATCAATTATAAGAATAGAGTTTGCAGGTCTTGTTTGACCAATAGGAAGGGGTTAATATTCTTCCAAAAAACTACATTGGTTAAGTAACTAATACTATAAAAGAAACAACAAACTGAACACACACCATCAATCAGCTAACTACTTGTAATGGAAATTAAATTTATCGATATAAGAAATTCATTTAAGCTTGGTTTCATCACCTTGCACAACAAAATTTCAAAACTCAGAAAATGTTGAGACAGTAAAAATATTCTGACCTGAAAAAGTGGATGAAATTTCCCAGAGCACGCTTTGACAACCTCCTGTCCAACAATTCCACCAAACATAGCAGCCATAGGATTCAATACTGCCCTAGCACCAAAGGCAAAGCTTCTCAAAAGTTTTGGATTAATATCTTCTAATTTCCCATCACTAGTGTTGTCATTAATTTCACTGACAACAGATATAAGCTTCTGTGCATCCTCCTCCGAACCAGCAACAGGTAAGCGACCTAGCTCAGAGATGAATTTATCCAAACCTTGGAATGCTAAGTGAAGGAGAGGTGGGCGGTCAAACTTAGAAAAATCACTCAGAAGAAAATCACCAGGATCACTGAGTGCTTCCCTCAATGACTTAAAGTTCAATACCTTTGATTGTTTGACCTGTGTAACAATACCACCTTTCTCATACATACCATAATTTGTAGTGTCTTCTTCGAGAGCAAACGAATATGCTCTAGCATTTTTAATCTTTCTAGGCTTTCCATCATTCAATTCTTTCATACCATGAATTTCAGAGAATACGACAAGATCTCCGTCCTGAAACTCAAGCCTCTCATCATCAACACATGATACTAGAGCAGGGTTGTCGTTGCTTATGGATGCAATTATGCCACTGTGGGGCTCTTCTCCATCAACATCAACAACAGTAAACTCAGGCCCAAAATCACAGAACACGGAACCGAAAAGGCCTCTAACTTCAGTTTTAATAAAGGCAATAGGAGGCTGATGACTGCGGCAATAATCATTGAACTCACAGGCTTTCTCAAGACCGATATCAGTAAAAACAACAGCCTACAAATTAGTGAATAAAAACAGTAAATATACGATCAAACTAAACTTCAATAAAAATGAATTTATAGTTGAAAATATGAAGAATCCAATTTATTTACACCATTACAAAACAAATATAAAAAATCTCAACACCAAATTACTTTTACTAATAAAAAATTATAATATAAATGCTATTAAATAACAATAATCACCATTACTAGTAACCACATTTGCAGTATTCAAAATCTATGCACATAAGAATTAATAAGCGAAACACTATTCTGTTATGAAAGTGAAACGACTGGAACTTCTAGTTATTAACAAAGCATGACATGTCAACCATAAAAAAAAATACATTGTAATAGAAAATAACATGAAATACACTTTTAAAGAAAGATTAGACAGCATAAGTAGGTACTTGAAAATTAGAAAGGTGCTCTTTCGTCAGAGGAGTAGTCAAACTTTGAACAACCACAGCATTGTTGAGCTCCTGTAGCTTACTAACAGAAGATGTTGCCCTGTTTTTACCAACATCATTCTCTGAAAACACAAAGTTACTGGATAGATCCCACAGCTCCACATTCCCCTCATCATGCAAGGTCACAGATTTGACACCAGCAAGAATGAGATTCTTCGCTGTAAGAAGTAAACTTCATTAGAAATCCAAAACATGATTTAAAATTTCAGAGCTGAGACTAACTTCAACCTAAATACCAATACCATTAAATAAAAAATCAAACCACACAACAAAATGTACGGTTGAAATTACATAATTAAGTGATCTCTCAATAAATTAATCCAACTTATAGATTACAAATCTATAGAATAAATTACAATAGCGATTCGATCAGATGATAATCAAACGATTTCTTAACATCGGCCGAAAACACCAAGGATTTTGCCACATCACAGGATGCGACAAACCCTCAACTGCGATTGCAATTTAAAGATTGCTGGTGATCATTTTCATGATAAATCTATCATAAGCAACAACAAAACTACGAGAATACAAACAGGGACGGTCACATCACTCTGCCTACAGTTTTTAGATGGCAGTGGAGAGATAAGGATAAAATTACCAAATCTACTAACATAAATCCCATTATTTATCAACTTAACGATCTCTTCTGCAAAAAACATCAAGCAGAAAGCTCAAATAAAACTAATATTAACAGAGTTTTACCATCAACTGAGGCATCACAAATAGGATAAAATCTAAATAAATCTCAATTCAAGAAAAAACCCAACTAATATTAAAGAAAGCAAAGTGTTCAAAAATTTTACCAATCTCGACGCCAAGACCTTGCATCCCGGAGACCAGGACGTTGGAGCCAAAAAGCCTCCGCATGGTCTCTCGACCATACACGGCGAGCTGACGGCTGTGGAGATCCTCATCGATGTCCGGCGGATTAGAGTCGCCCAAAGCCATGGCCGACACTCCCTCACTCGTGTTCCCGCTTTCGCTACTGATGTTGTTGTTGAAGCTCCGAACGGTGTTATCGTCGCTTTTCACCGTGGAATCGGCGGTTCCGGCGGCGATCCGATTCTTCTTAGGAAAACTGCTGCTGCAAATGTCGCTGTTGTCGGTCTCCTCTTCTACTGCAACCAGTACTTCGCAAGGTCTCTTAGTTGGAAGCATATAGTACAGTAAGCTGCTGAACACGCGACGCAACGCGATCGTGAGGACGACGACAAGAACAACAAAAGAAACGAACAATAACGGAGAATTAACAGCGCGATGATCGCGAAGAGGATCGAAGTCAAAAGCAAGATACACAAACCGCGAAACCAGTAACGGAATCACGGCGAGGAAAAACCCTAACCCTAGCTCACGTAGCATGAGCACAATTATTAGTTCCGTAATTCTATTTGTAACTGTAATTGTTCGAGTAAGAAAGAGTTAATCGAAGGAGATTAACGAAGAGAGAAGCAACGTACCGATTGGAACTTCGGTGCGAAGGAAGAAAGAGAATGGAACCTGATTGGATGCAGAGAATCGGAGAGAAAGTGTTCGCTTCGTTTCGTTTAGTTTGTTTTTATTCTGGTTAAAGGAGTTTGGGATTTTATTGAGAGAGAGAGAGAGGGGTATTTATGGATTTGCAAAAGAAGCGAATGCGATGCTACTATTCTAGGGTTTCGCTTCGAGTGAGGACATGACAGGTGCTACTCCATTTTTTCTCTCTTCCCAGAGAGAGAGATGAGAGAGGAAAGAGAAGAGGGAGCGAGTAGCGTGAAGTGAAAGATAAAAAGTCATAGAGCGAAACAGAGGACTCTTGAATGATTGACACGTCGCTGTTTTGGGTTGTCGTTTTGTATCGACGGCACTCGCATTGGGTTGTACCGCGCATACCGTGCTCCAGCAGGCAGTGGATTCAGTGTAGGAAAGATCTAGAACAAGCTAGAAATAATGGAAAAGCCGAAAGGGAAAGAGAAGTTCTGTGCTGTTACATTTGTTGATTCTGCCTCAGTTGTTTGTCTGGACAAAATATTATTTTATGGACATAATTCATATTTTTGGACAAAACATATCCTGTATATGTAATATTCGAAGTTGTTTACGTGGTTTTCTCTTATTGGTAATAATCACATAATAAATGTTAACATTAATTAAATAATTAGATGTATTAAGAAAACCTTAATTATGAATGCAGAAAGACAATAAATATCTCTAACCAACAGTTTCTTTTTTTATAAAACAGTGGGCCAGAAGAAGCGAGAGGGATTCCAATTTAAGCTTGCGGAGTATTTTACAGTTTTACTTTTCATATATATCTTTAGTAAATTGTATATTAAATTATTGATTATGCTTAATTTAAATAATATTATCAAATAAAAATACACGGAATTAAAAAACTAAGGATTTTATTATATTTTATGTTAACTATATAATTTTTAATTTATTATATAATTATTAGGATAATATAAATTAATAGCTATAAAATAATTAATTTGATGCTTTAAGAAATTATGCAAAATAAAAATAACAATAAAATGTTACTCGTATAGAATTAAAATGGATATTTTTCAATGATTTGGAATTTTTTTCACGTAAACAATGGACTGCTTTTTCTTGCACCTTTTCATATTTTTTTCCTGCATTTATAGTAAAAATATTATTTTATTTTCTTCATTTTATTTTAATAATTACATTCTCTTTCACCTTTTCATATTTTAAATTCTATAATTCAGAATATAATTTTTGGTATTTTAAAATGTAAACGATAAAAAAATTGTATTATTTAAAATATAAATTTTAAAATAATATTTTAGTATTTCAAATTATGAAGGTGCGGAAAGAAAAGTATGGAGGTGCAAGAAGAAGTGGGAAAATTATGGAATGGGAAGGTAGTGGATTTTCTATTTTGGACCCATGAATGGAGTAATTGGGCTCACCAGCTATTTCTTCCCCCGGCTCATAATGTCTTCATGCATCTCAATGAAAATTTATTCATGAATAGTATATTATAGATAGCAAAATATGTATTTTTAAATTTTATATTTTAAAAATATAAAATATTAATTATTTATAATTTTTTAACATGTCATTTTTACGAAGAAACTATATTATAGGCTTTCCTTTTACAAAATAAAAAAGCAAAATAAAAAGTATAGGCTTTCATTTTACAAAAGCATATGGTGTGATTATCATATTTATGGTTTCATTTGATTTATATATTTTGATTCTACGAAAAAGACTTAATTTGTATTGAACTATTTATTTTAAAAATAAGTATAATCAGGGTCTACGGATTTTTTTTTTTTTATACTCAAAATTCTTAAAATACAGTTTTTATTGATTTTGAAGTGTTTCTTATAAAATTTGCATATGAAATGGTAAGAATCATATAAAATAGTTATATAAGTAGGAGTGGTATAAGAAAAATGGTACTTAAATATTTTAAAATATTTTATTATTAAAGTGAAAAGTTCATATAATTAAAAAAATCTATTTAGGTTTTTTTTTTATAAAACTATTATCTCTTTACAGATTTTTTTCTTTGATTTTGATTCTATTTTTTAATTAGACTGATGATTAAAGCTCATCATTGGACTCGTGCCACCATTTAGAACAAGACTATCTCAGAAATTGATTTGAGTAAGTTAATTTCTACTCTTATCTCCTTTGGAGTCAAATTGAGTTTTGTTTACCTAGGTAGATTGTGGTTGCATGTAATGTTTCTATCATCAAAATTAGTTTTTTTTTTTTAATTCATCACTCTAGTGATTTGTTTTGATAGTTGATTAGGACTATATGGTGCAAGTTAGGATATTCGTGTGTTGTTTCATATGAATTGGAATTGGAGCTCTTTGAGTGTTTCTCCTTCTGTTAAGGTAAGGAAAACTAGTTACATGTGTTTATGATGTGCACTGTTTGTGGATTTAATAAGGAGGTATCCTACTGGTTCATTGAAATCATATAGATAAAGATTATCAAATAGTGAGAGTCAAATAAGGTTCATATAATTGCGTCATAATGTAAAAAATATCTTATAGTACCGGATAATATAGATTAACCCTGTCATATGAAGATTCTTTGTGTTGTGATTGTGTAGACTCACATTAGAAGGTAGCATGACACGTGTAAACCTCTAATTTTTATTCAATGCACAAGTCTTCTAAAAGTAGAATCCAATATCTATGTATGTGAATCAATGTATGACATAAGTTATTGTAGAGAAGTGATAATTGTTATGTGATGTATGAGATGAATTATGAAAGACTGATAGATATAGTTTGACTAAGATCAAAATCTAACTTTATGATTATATATTTTAAATTCTCTATCCTACCATTTTTTTTGTTTACCATTTGTTTTTTCTTAAATCTGCAATGATCGTGCATTAAACATGATAAGAGTGTTGGAACTTCTCAATTAGTAGATGAAAAGCATAATTATCTTTGAATATGTTTTTCTTTTGTATTTATGTTGTTATTGTAAAATCTATGTAAAGAAAGATATATTTAAACTACTATATGAATGTGATATGGGTATGTTATATATATATATATATATATATATATATATATATATAAATTAGTTATTTGTTATTTGCATAATATAGCTTTTAAATAAGTAAATTTTAGTAAACACTTAGAGGTAACATATATTTAATATATAATAATAAATTATTTAATTTTATATTTAAATTTTTTGTTTATAAGTCTTATATTTTTTTTATTTTAGTTTAGTCAATATATTATTTTTAAATAAAATAAGAAAAAGTGACTATGGCTTTATTATAATATACATCAGAAATAAATATAATCTCATTAAAATGTATAAGGATCATTAGTATTTAATAGTGTTAAGGAGAGTTGATACTAAAAATATTTAATCTTCCCAAACATCTTTTAAGAATAAAAGTATGATAAAACTCCAAATTTCAAAGAGAAGAATACTATTAAAATTTGAAGAATCACAAGTTTTTTTTTTTTTCCTAGAAGATTTATTTCCTTTTGTATATATAATTATGAATATTTGAAGAGAAACTTTGTTGACAACCTAAGTAATGTCATTCTCATGATTTCATTTAAAATTGTCTCATCAACAAAGTCGCTTCCCAAACTTGATAAGTCATACAAATTGAGTTCTGTCGAGATCAGATCCAAAATAAATCTTAGTTCTACTCTTAAAAAAGCACACCAAAGTATATATTGTGATACTGTGAGGGCTGGTATTAGTTGGAACTTGACAAATAACTTGAGTTCTTTACAAATCTAATCCAAAGTGAATTTGAACTCCATGGGACATTTCAAGCAAATGCTTTTGTTCTATTCATAAGATCTCAGAAGAACGCAAGATGCCTTCAGCCACATGACATGTGTCAGAAGCCATATGAATACGATAACAGGGTCTATAATTGGATTTTAATCAACAATTTCTATAACATTATTTGAGTGGTATCACTTCACACTTTGATCATATATTAATAATATGTTATACATTGTAAAAGGTTAAATATTATAGTATCTTCTTACGGGCCACCCTAAAGTTAGCAGTAAAAAATAAACAAATGAAGGGAAAAGGAATGAAGTGTTGTACACCTGACATGAGTGTCACATGCACATGCAGCATGTGCTTCCTCCAGTGCATAATATTACAATATGTACATAATTATGATTTATTTATAACTTAACTTTTTATATCATTTATGAATGAATTCCATTAAAACTTGAGTGTCAAGAAACATCAATTATAGGTAGAACATCATTTTCTAACTATTATACTTCAACAACCAAGTTCAGCATATCTATATGTTCGATTGCCTCATCTCTCAAAATTGAGTTGTACAATGATATTATTACCAAACATCCTTGATGTGATCTTCTTTTCATGGAAAAGGTTGTCTCCATTATTATATGAAAATTAAAATAAATGCTATATAAATATAGTTCATCCGACTACATAAGACTTGAATATAAATAGTTCATGATGAGATATGTGTGTGGTTGTTGCAGACTTGCATCACTCACTTCAACGTGATCATTGAAGCAGACAAACGTAAATTTCCATGTGCCCAGTACAGAGTGAGAATAGGTTACATCAATCTGATGCATAAAAGATGAAAAGGTTGGATATTTCAAGAAAAATGGAGACAGGGTGTTTGATAATTTCACAACGAAAGAAACATAATATCAAATGGGACCCATGAGATAGCCATGAAAGGAACAAAAGATCCTAGTAGCCTATAAATGATGTAGGCACGAAAGTTGATTTTTTTTATATCTTGGTTTTCATCAGGGAATGTTGTGCCACTCATAAGTCATAACCAAACAACATGAAACGAATTGTGATATTTCCATCATTCAGGTTGCCATCATAAGAGGAAAAAAAAAACAGTACATTCATGATGGCAAAGGCAGCATAAAGAGATGGTACAAATTTGTCAAAAGGAAAAAGAAAAGGGAAACTTTACACCTTTCATTACCGATATAAAAGCGTGGAGGACTCATGTTTGCGTATGAACTATGAAGATCCCTTGAGATTGGGATGTTTGGTATCAAATTATTATCAACACAATAAATTTACCTATTGTAGTTGTTTGTTCGCAGAAATATGGCCAAAATTTCAGAGAAGTTAGGGCGTTTTGAAGGGGTGTTGTTCCAGCACTTTATCATGAGAGATTTTAGAGTTTGAGGGCAGTCCTTGGGGATTTCAGGTCTTAGGCCACAAGCAGCAATTCCAACTGCTGCTTGCACGGGTGAATATGCAGAATATGCTGCCTCACCAGTTACCATCTCCCAAATAATCATTCCAAAACTATAAACGTTACTCATCCATGTCTCTGTCACACTCTCTGGATCACCAGCAATTATCTGTTTTCAACAAAAAAGAGGGCACAAAAATCCACATATGTTATCTCACATTTATACAAAAATTATATAGTAAAATTCATACACTGTTACAATCAGACAAAGCCAAGGTGCATGAACTTTATTTATTTCTCATTGAAGCCTTTCCTTTAGAATGTTAGGGAAAATAACTAAATTGGTCCTGGTGAGTTGTGAGTAATTTTGTTGGTTATTTACTTGTGTGGTCCTTTAAATTGTTCTCTCTTTTCTCATTGAAAGGACGATTTTAATGTTCATGATTTTCTGTCCAAACACAAGGCTTGAAAGGCTCCAAGCAGCCTTATCAATTGGACAAAAATAAGTACAATAGGGGGACAGATCATGCTTACGGTTTAAGGTGTGTGGGCTCCATTTGAAAGCAATCAAGGTACAATTGGCATTACACAGCGCAATGCTGATTTGTCTATTGATATGCAGTGGTGTTTAAACAATGGCATACACTATATAAAGTGGAAGCAAACAACAATTATTAAGCCATGTTAGGCACGCTCAAACAATGATGCCAAGACAAGTGACATGAAATCTTGTTTTAGATGTCTAGTTCAGCATTGCATTTTGCATACAATGGATCTAAACAACACCCTCCAAGCAATAAAGCCAAGAGATTGCTACTTTAAGTTGCTGAGTTGAACATAGGGTAACATATAGATGAGCTCAAAACATTGATTAGAACTTTAGTTTGAACAAGCTTAAATGATAATAAACAGAACAACCAGAGAGAGTGCTAAAAAGAGAAAAAAAATCAAATAACAACTTGATCCAACCTCAACCACATAAAAGAGGATACTTACATATTTTAAGAAAAGTTGTTATTAGACATTGCAACCATAAAAGTTTTTCTTTGCCATGCCGGTTATAATTGAAACTTACAAGTAAATCTGATTTCAATACACGGTGCTAGAGCAAGATAGTTATCTAGAAACAAATCATAACATGTTAAAGCATAATCTAGAACAGTTGCTTAAGAGACTAAAACACATTTCCTAGATGTGATGCAGAATGTAGAGAGTCTTAAAAGCTAGGTTTTTCACTTGAATCTTATTTTAAAGGAATACTAGTGGAGAGATTTAGGGAATATGCATGAGAGATGCAAATATAGAATTAGACAGCATTACGTAGCCTAATGACCTGACATTTTTTTCATAATTTCAAGAATTACATTTCTAACTTGAAAGGAGTTTGATTAGAGGCAAACCTCTGGTGCTAGCCATCGATAACCATCAGTTTCATAATCCATTGCCTCTCCAACACTCTTGCAGGCAGTGACAATACCCATATCACCCAAGCAAGCATTCCCATGCCTATCCAAAAGAATCCTCTGCGTATTAAGGTCTCTGTATGCAACACCGTGATCATTCATAAACTTGATCCCCTCAGCCACATCAACTGCAATTCTTACAACATCCTTGCTCGGAAGCTTCTTGTTCTTTAACATTAAGTCATGAACAGATCCACCTTCCACAAGTTTTGTCAATACACATAAGCCATAGTTTTCATCTACACAAACACCATAAAACTGCATAATACTTCTATGACCACAAGTCATCAGTGCCAGCAGGTCTTTCCTGAGCTCGAACTCATAAGAGCTCCCTTTCTCACACCCTCTAAGCTTCTCAATGCCAACTTTTTTCCCCAAGTACGTCCCCTTATACGAATTGGGCCCAATCTGTTCTGCAAACTCAAGACTATCAGAGTTCAACAACCATTTTTCAATACCATCACCACCTGATTGAATAGTCTGCCATTCATCTACCACTACAAGAAAAGATGAACTGGGTAACGGCACCTGAAGCTGAATCTTTTGGCTCAAATTCTCAAACCCATTTCCACAACATGCATCACCACCATCTTCCTCAATTTCTCCATGTCCTCTCCCTTTGGTGTTCTCTTCCTGACATCCACAAAGCCCAAAGGGAAGCTTCACCCCGCCGGCTTTAGGCCTCTTCATGGAAATCTTGAGAGCACTTTCAACCCGGGTCCTGACCAACTTATCTTGCACACCGCTAGACAGTACAAGAAGAAGCACAATCCCAAGGGTGAATCCCTTCTTCTCAAATATCTGAATCTTCTTGCAGCAAATGGAGTAACCATCCAACGCACATGACATTGCGGGCCATGAAATAGGAGAGTTGCAAGCAAATGTCAACTTGAACAGAGACCCCTGAAGTTGAATCTCGCCATCACCCTCCTCTTGAATCAAAATCGCAGCTTGATCATCTTCCAAAGCTTGCTCCATCAGCTTCATGTGAAGAAACACGTCTTTCACATCAAACCCCGCCTGAGAATAACTGCCAAAAACGAAATAAATAAATAACAAAAATCTCTAGAATTTAAAAAAAAAAAACAAAAAAAAACAGCAAAATCCATCATCGTCAAACACTACTAAAACAGTGCTACTAAATCTTTGCATTCACATTCATGAAAAATATTACATGATTCAAGACTATTGAGCGTCCAACTGAGGTGACCTTAAACACAACGAAATTAGCATCGACACTCACATTCATACTGGATCACCCCCAAGTTGAAAACTTTAGAGCTTCCAAAATTAAAAGAAGCAAACCCCATTCCCAAAAGCAAAAGAAGAACAAAACTTACAAACACTCCTTATATGCATTTGATGTTGTTCCCCACCAGCATAAAAGTTTGACCCCTGTAATCTAAGTTGATCTTTAATGCAATGAAAACCAAAAACATTAACTGAATGCATTTTCCAAAAAAGTCATCGAACTAAGTGACCTTAACCACACCCAAAAAACAAGTGCAACTGAATCTTCACTCTTCACATTGGCATTCATTAACAGACCCATTAGTCCCAACCGACGCAAACTAAGGTTGGGATCCGAACCTGAGAGGCAGGGAGTCATAGTGCCTGCGAATGTTGCAGACAAGCTTCTCGGGGAGATGGGTCCCGGGATAGAGGTGGCTGAGATTGCGCACGACGGTGGTCCACACAAGGTTGCGAGACGCGTCGGGTTTGGAAGAGTCATTGATAGCGTTGAGGGAGTTTCTGAGGGAGGAGAGAGCCTCAGAGACGTTGCGCGTGAGTTTGAGGAGCTTCTTATGGACGAGAGAGGAAGAGGGAGAAGACGAAGAAGAAGACTCTCGGGGTTGTGAGGAATGGCCGGCGAGGAATGCGTCGTCCTCGTCGCTGGTGGCGCGGCGCGACCAGCACTCCAATGCTGCGGCCATTGAAGTTGGAAGGAGAAAAGAGGAGAGAGAGGATTCAGAAGGTTGAAGCTTTGGAGTGTGTGAGAGTGACCATGTTTTTGTTCTGACAGTGGGAAAAGGAGGAAGAAGAAGATACTTGTGCTTTTTGTTTTTCTATTGCAGCTTCTGCACAGAAAGAGAGAGAGAACCAGTTCTCTATTCAGTATTTGAATTTCCATTACTCTGTCAAGGTTATAATATAATTTTACAAGAATCATTGTAAAAATATTAAAATAATAAAATTTCAAAATATATTTAATTTCGTAAGAATAATATTGAAATAATATACATGTGATTTATTAAATAATATTTTTCTCTTCCACCATGAAAAAAAAATACTCAATTGAAGTATTTATGACAATAAACTTGTAAGTTGTTTAGCAAAGTATATATGTTTAAATTAAAGTTGATTAACTTCTTTTGCTTTATTTTTTGCGTAGATCATGCATTAGAACACGTAATCTTGCATTGAAATTTCCAAAAATAAATAGTTATGTAACTTTCAATCAAACTCAAAGGCTTTAATTGGAACTCCACATCCCAAAAGAAATACAAATTGGCTTCTTGGAAAAAAGAACATAAGAAAATAATTATAAAAGAAAAATACAAGTCATTTTGTTATGACTTTTAGCTGTTATCAAGTTAAAATTATTAATGACATTGATTCTAACTAGACATATGTACTACTATTTAGACTCGCTTTAAAATACATGCGATTAAATTAAATTTTAAAAGATAGAAGACCAAATTAATTCTAATTAAAAAGAAATGACTATAAATATTTTTTCATTATAATTGTATTATTAATATGGAACATCACCCATTAAAGACATGATTTAACAGTTAAGATTAAAAATATATAATTTAACAAATATATATATATATATATATATATATATATATATATATATATT
>Ga0099824_1001917_pt1 | contig 30088 bp, 31 predicted proteins | sample SiratrowhiteBW_FD_76837 | JGI IMG/M metagenome (GOLD analysis project Ga0099824, IMG submission 76837) | Root nodule microbial communities of legume samples collected from California, USA - Siratro white BW | ecosystem: Host-associated > Plants > Roots > Nodule | place: USA: California... | reverse complement strand
TTAAACAGATTTTTCAGTTTTTTAAAAATTATTTTGTATGTTTTGTTTAAATAAGAAAGTCTTACAAAACTATAATTTTATAGCCTTTTATTTTTATAAAAAATAATTTAATTATATAATTAATTTTATTTATCCCGTTAGAACAACAACTGGTTTGTTTTTTTGTTTAAAAATCACTTGAGCAAAAAAAAAAAAACAAACTCAAATACAGTTGCATTTAGTTTAATCTGAAATTCAAAGGGCATCATTTTTGCAGTTTTTATTATTATAAAAATTATAAAACATTTTCTTTTAAAAAAGAATTATTAAATATTTTCTTTCAAAAGAATTATCTTAACACGTGATTGTACAAAACTTCACTTTGTGACCATCCATGGCTTCGCACATGTTTCTCCACCCAACTCACTCTCTTCTTCATCTCCGATCAGCTTTTCCCGCCATTTCTAACCGCTGCTTCAACCATTTGGTGCTCTCTGCAAACTCTCCTCCACGCGCCATGACCAAGCCCGGTTTCTCACCGGCGAAAGACCAAGTCGCTTCTCGTAAGTTCTACGCTCCACTGATTCAACCCATTTCTTTTTTTCTCAAGCCTTAGTGTCTCTGTGTGTTTTTCGAAGCTGGTGATTTTGAATTTGTGCCACCTCTGAGAATTGTGGAGTATCCAGACCCGAAATTGAGGGCCACAAATAAGCGCATAGTTACGTTTGATGATAATCTGAAGAAGCTCGTCCACGAAATGTTTGATGTTATGTACAAGTAAGCTCTTTTAATGTTTAAGTGTTTTCTATATTTGCTTTAGCTGAGTATAGCTATGGTGGGCTGTTGTTACATTTTTTTATTTATTTTCGTTTTCATTGAATTATTAATAAAATGTGGCATCAGTTGGGTTTGTGCTCGAACGCAAGGGTGCTCACCTCTGTTCATTTTCTTGGCTGTGACTTCTAGTGAGATAATGGCATTTGTGGAATGTTCGGGTTTTAGTGCATTTCAATGCTTGCTGTAATTTGGATGGGAAGTTAGTATTTTTTTCAAAGCACGGTTGTGAAGATTGACTTTTAAATTATATAGGCTACTTTTGTTTTTGAATACAGGACAAAACAAATAAAAAAGTTTACTCTAATCCTGAAAATGTTTTTCTCAATGTATGTTTCCTTACAGTATAAGAGTGGTTTTATTGCAAGCAATATCAACCATAATTGAAATTTGAGCAGTTTGCTGATTCAATTCAGACAATATTTTTTTGAACTTTTGTCTAAAATACCCCCGCAGTAACAAAAGGCAGTTTGAATTGGAAGTAGGCATGCAATACATTTTAAATTATGTTGAATATAAATAAGCTATAGTAATTGATATGTTGATGTTAATATAATAAATATTGTAATTCAAATAACATTCTCAATTTGCTGAGTTGTTAACGATATTGGTTGGCTTCCCACAGAACTGATGGTATTGGTCTCTCAGCACCTCAAGTGGGAATTAATGTGCAACTTATGGTGTTCAATCCAGTTGGTGAGCGTGGTGAAGGAGAGGAAATTGTTCTTGTAAACCCAAGGGTTAGCAAATACTCAAAGAAATTGACCATATTCAACGAGGGTTGCTTATCTTTTCCTGGAATTTATGCTGATGTAAAGGTACCTAATACAAATCTATTTCTTTTACATCATTTTTTTGACTGTATCTTTCCCTTTAGACCAGTTTTGGGAGAACTAGAGTACCAACTTTGAACTTCAGTCAGTTTGAAAAGTTTTTCGTGTTTATTATATTATTTAAAATTTTTCTTCTTCATACTTGTGATCTTTGCCCCTATGAACTCGGAAAATATTGGTCCAGTTCTCTAATATTGCAAATCAAGCTTTGTTATTGGTGTTTTGGTTATATATATGTAAATGTAGTGACTAAAAGTTTGAAGTATGTAACCATCCTTTTCAGCATACATACTTCAGTATGTGCTTTTCTTCCACCTATTTGGTGCTTGCTGAATGCCGAGTTCTGTGTTTCATAGAATCATGACATTTTTTCAGATTGCATGATTCTACAATTTTTAATGGCCTGAAAGATCCTGATTATGCTCTAAAACATGTGGTGAAGTCATCTAGGATTGTAGTGTTTACAAATAAATGGAGGGATCGTGTGATCCTCCAAGCTGGACCAAAATACTGATGGAACCCAAATATGCACTCTTGGATCTTCCAATCCTAATTTCGCCATTTCCCTTTGAACAAAACTTGTTCTGCACCATTCCTCTTCTGTGCTTGCTTTTCCCATCTGTTCTGGTGTTGCCTGTCGTCTCTAGTGCACTAGTTGTCTTTCTTCATCTCGTTCAATGCCAATGCAGGATCAGAAGGATGGTACAGTGTGCTGCTGGTTCCCCTGTTTCTATCTGTTGAGTTATATGGGACTTAGTCGAGAAGACTGGGAAACTCTTTTTTTAACGGACTAGGTCTTATGAGGGTTCCTTAGCTATTTATAAGGTGGTTCTCTGTATCACTGCCTCATATGGGATATTAGCTGTGGAAATAGTGTTTAGATATGTAAGGAAGGCTTTATGGGTTGGAGAGAAGGTTTTCAAGGATAAGTAATTTGAGAGCTCAAGGTCAAGGTAGTGCATTTCCTAATCCTTTTTCTAAAGGCAATTGAGAGGCCAAGGTCATTTTGTTTTCTGTTTCCACATTTAGAATTTGTTACCTCTTTAAGCGAAGCTGGTTTGGATTCTGGAATATGGGTAGATTCTTGAAAGGCCTTTAGTCTTTTTTCATTCAATAAATTGGTAGTACTATGGCATCACTATGCTAATTGTCACTCCAACTATGTTGGCACCACAATTAACAACAATCATTTGCAGCAAACCAAGAATCCAAATATTATACAGGATCTCACTGTTACTGTATATTTCCTGTGTTTTATTTTCTTGAAGGAAGTGTTACATAGGTTATACTTCAGTGTTTTATCATGTTGAGCTTCAGTGGGGCTGGACAATGCTTAACTTTCCCTTTTACCAGTGTTGTTTGCTCCACTTTATTTTTCTGTTTGATGGAAGTTGCTTCATACCCTAAAGTTATAATTGTCTTGTATGTAGCTAAAGTTGTTTTTTTCCATTTTTGTTGCTTTCAACATGTGCTCAACTGCAGGAATATAGCCATCTTGTCATTTGTTTCATGTTTATTTACTCTTATGCCTACTTATGTGTCTCATAATTGTGGTTTAGCGACCAGAATCTGTTAAGATTGATGCACGTGATGTTAATGGAACTAGATTTTCAGTCAACTTGTCAGACCTTCCGGCACGAATATTCCAGCATGAATTTGATCATCTACAGGTATGCTTTGAAGCTCGATAACTAAAGTAACTAGTGTTTTAGTTTGTGCATCTTATTTTTATATAATTAAAAATCGTCAAAAATAAACATTTTTAAATACATAGATTATATTATAGTTAAATTCATAATAAATAAATATCTTTTAATCTATAAAATATAATTTGAATTGATTTTAAGTGTTAGATAAGGGTTTTTTTAGTTATTTACAATTTTTTTGTAAAAAATACTATGAAAATTCAACTCAAAGATAGAGATAAAATATGATAGATTGAAAGAATGGGTAGCTAAGGTCAAGAAAATATCAAGAAATATCTCATCATATCATTATTGTACAATAGAACAAATAAAACAACTTGCACCTCTTCAGCGTGCTTTTCAAGTTTCATTATATTTTATGATTTGTATCTTTCTTTTCTTTTAAATCAATATAAAGAATGTTATTGCATCACTTTACATGTTATAATTCTAACTAGGTTAGCACAACCTATATTAATCACATGCAAAATCCCTGATATTATTAATAAAGAAGAAAGGGAAATACAATAGTGGGGTACCAAACTAAACCCATTAGAAAAACCTAAAATGTGGAAGACAACATCTATCTCAGCAATAATAATAAGAGATGCAAGGAGGAACACCCTCCTGCCAAACGAAAGCTAACCCCCCAATACCATAGTTAGTTAAACTGTTAGCACACCTGCTATCTTCTCTAAAAATATGAGAAATTCTAAAATACTTGAACTACCCAAGGAAACAAGAATTATTTTTTATTGATAACAATCACACGGATTCTCAGCTCCTCTATTTGTAACAATCACTCTCTAAATAAGGAAAAAATATATGCTAAAATAAATAGAAAGATTCCAGAAATATTTTATCATAATCAATACATAGACCCTAAGATATTTTTGTCCCAATAAACCACTATTTACAATAGCCCCTCTTAAGTTGGTAAATGAACATAAGTTATTCTCAACTTTTCATAAGATCCTTGAATCTGTTTTGACGAAGACCCTTAGTGAAAATGTCTTATCTAAAGTATCATAAGAACATGAGTTGTAACCACAAGGTCTTTGTCTAGATTATTTTTGACGAAGTGTTTGTCAATGTCAAAATGTTGTCATGTTATGTCCTGGATCATGGACAATGCTTATGACTAACTTATTGTCACAGTACAACTGCATCGGGATGTCTACCTTGATTTCAAGGTCATCCTAAATTATTTTCATCCTAAGACTTCCAGTCTATTCCTGATTTTCAACGTCTTTTATTCATTTCTTCATTTAATTGTATTTCAAAATTAGTTCAAAGTTGATCTTTTTAAACTAATTTTATGTAATGACCTGATGTAATTTTAAATATATGCTTACACATCGTTGTTGTGTCTACAGGGAATTCTTTTCTTTGACAGAATGAGTGAAGATGTTCTTGATAGTATTCGTGGGCAGTTAGAGGTTAGAAAATCCTTTTCCTGTTTTGTCATTCTGTAACTTGTATATCTTCCTTTGATTTTATAATACATTATTAGAAAAACATTTATTTCTTTAGATAAATAAGCTAGACGACTTATTTAATGATATGAGGTTTTTAGCTATGTTTTGTGATGTACTTACTATAAGGTGGAGGTGACTAAGCCCTTACTAATCAAAACCAAAAACTAATTTCTATTTGTAGCCCAACTTTACTTGTTTTTAAAAAGATAGAAAAAACTTCTGTTCGAGAGTGAGCCTTTTGAAAGCTGTAAGGTACCTTCTGACTTAGATGTCTTTAGTTCGAATCTTGAAAATAGTATATCTACTTGTGGAGATAAGGCTGCGTGTAGGCCTTGTCAAGAAAACTGAACTTGACCAAACCAAATTCGGTTAAACTATTTTGAGAATAACGGTTTCGGATGAATCAAGTTGGATATTGGGTATTGAAATAAAAAATCAGTTAAATTTGGATTTGTTGGGTGGTGTGGGTGAGGTAACAATAGTCTTGCCGAATCCACGTTTGACCATAAAAACTTGAACATATGACTCAGTCTATGTGATAGCATAAATGCAAAATGTAGTTTAAAAGATTTTACAAAACTGTAATACAATTAGTTGTTGCTTCATAAGTATTCAGATAAATATTTCACGGACTTCAAATAATTGTTGGCTATAGTTGATTAGGTGAAAGCATTGAGGTGTGAACCATTGAACTTCATCTAAGCTGTTTGTTACAGAAACAAATACACTGTCTTTCACTACTTCATTACGTTCACCACTTCACACGTGAAGTTGAAAATTTCAAATAATAAGGAGCAAGTTCTTTTCCTTTAGTGCTTCAAATCAATTAAATCACATTCATTCTCCTTTCTATGATGAATGTCATGATCTCTATTACCTCTTTGCTCCGCCACAAGTTTGTTATGTTGTTGCATCTCTTTTTTTCATAAATGCTCAGTTGGAACATCCTGATCTTCATAAACTTAAAAAGTTGGTGCCTAGTGTCTTCAAGTTGTTTGCATTGGAGTGAGTTATGTCAACTAGGAACCACAGACATTACTCATTTCCAAACTGTGTCAATAAATGAGCTACGTTCCATTTTGCTTTGATCCATTCAGATGTTTGGATCCCTATTGGGTTGTAACTCCCTCTTGTTTTAGGTATTTTGTCACATCTATTGATGATTATACATATTGTACTAAGCTATACTTAATGAAAACATAGGTGTGAATTATGGCCCCTCTTTCCGTGGTTTATAACAAAAAACAAACTCAATTTGGTTTTCCTATTAATTCCAATTATTTATAAGATGTAAGGGTATATTAGACCAAACCTCGTGTTCTCACCCCTCAGTAAAATGTGGTTGTTGAATGCAAAATCCAACATCTTGTTAACACTACCTAGAGGCTTCTCCATTTCAATGTTATCCCCAACTTTGGGGTGATGTTTTGTGCACATGTTATATCAATTGCATGCTATAAATATATCTAAAACAATCATCTCACTCTATAGTACTTACTCTTCTCATGTATTTGGCTCCAACTGCTATATTCAGAGAAAGGATATTGATGTTTTCCCCTACTTTTAATGAGGTTTATTGGCAACAAAGATCTTATCTAGAGGAAACAAAATCTCCTCTTATTATTTGTATCGCATACAATAGTTTATATATACCTTTCTCCATGATGCCTCCAAAAAAAAAAAAAGGAAAATTTGTCAATTAAGCCTATCATTTCTTGTTCGTGCTCATTAATATACTCAATTTCTCGACATGTAACTTTATAACTTATCCCAAAAGCTGATCATCCAAAGAATCTCCTTAAGGTAGAATTATAGTCTAGCCATATCACCAAATTACGGCTGGATTACACATTGCAATGAAAAGTTGGCTTGATTCTTCAACCCAATCTAATATAGCAACATAGGCAAAACTGTTCAAAATTGAATATCTATGGTAAACAAAACACTGTCTGAAAAGCCAAGGAAAGAATTATATAAATAAACAGTAAGCTGGACACACCGGGATCTGATTCTTAGCTAAATTGAGTGTTTATTCAAAACTCTCATTGTTGTAAGAGTGACACAAATTTTTGGAGAATAATGGGTGTTTACTCAAAACTTTCTTTGTTGTAAGAGTAACACAAATTAATCATTCAAGACAACATATCACATTTCTAATGGTTCATTTCATCTGTCAGACAAAGTAAAGATCTATGATGTCTATGTTTCAGTACAAAGCAACTAAATTCTAGAAAAAGAATGTTAATAATTTTTTCGGTTTTGGTTAAATTATTACAGGCCCTAGAAAACAAGTACGAGGGAATGACTGGACTCCCAAGCCCTGAAAAGATAGAGAACATCAAGAAGAGAAAGGCCGCAGTTGGTTTTGGGAAATGATTATCTTCAAGGTCTTTTCTTTGATAAATTTTATTTTTTCCATTCGTATAGATATTTAAAAGTTTACATTGAACTGAAAACGGCTTGCTTATTTTACAGGTCAATATTCATAACACTGAATTTATCACATAAAGACATTTCTACTTTGAAGTCCATAAAAAGATGAATTATAGATTACAGGTATTGCATATGATTGGTTATATTGGAAGCATATGTACATACATACATAAATATATATAACTAATGGCTCTAATTATCATCATACTTTACCAGGTTTCTCAGGTGGACTTCCTTGTCTAGAATTGTTTATGCATACTGATGGGAAGACATCTCTATTATAAACAATGCCAGCGTCAGATATTCAGGTTTTCTGAAGGCGAGAACTGTCTTGAAGAGATATTTCCTAAAGATATTTTTTAATGAGTAATTTTTAATTTAATCAGTCATTGGTAATTAATTGGTTTCATTTTTATATTCTAAAGATATTATTTGGTTTCATTTTTATATTCTAAAGATATTTTTTTTTTGTTTTTATTTTTAATGTTTGTTTTTATATAATCAAATCTTTGTATTGCAATAAAACTTTAATAAATACATAATAAATTATATATCTACTTATTACCATAAATTATGTTTTGGTAGGATTTATCTTATACTATTAGTTGCTAAAAAAATTGGTAGCAAACACTTTGTTCGGGTTTAGACAATTCCATAAAGCCGGTAGCATTTCGGAATTTACTTCCTGCATCCCTCGTGAAATGATAAATTTAAAATATTTAATTTTACAATATTTAGGAGAAATTGTAATTTTTTTTATTTTAAAATATGCTTTTGTAATAATAAGGAAACACATGTTGGAAGGTAAGAAAAAAAATGAGGAAGTGATGAGTTTCTACTTTGTAACTAAATCTATTTATTATGTTGGAATATTGCATAATGTTGGAATATTTAATTTCTTTTTTAGAATTAAAAAGAGAAAAGAAAGTCTAGCTCAATTAAAAGAAAAAAAAATTGAGTTTAGGGGTAACCCAGCATCGACTACTTCTTTCTGCACCTCCATATCATCTTCCTGCACCTCCTTAGCCCATGCAAAATGACCATTTTACCTATTTTAAAAAATTTTAAAACCTAAATTACCCTTCATCTCCATTCACACCTTTCACGTGGCCTTTTTCCTCGACCAAGTCTGCACATTTTTGCAAACCTTTGGCGACTGCACCTCAACCGCTGCATCTCCACCTGTTACACTTCCTGCACTGTTGTTACACATCAAGACTTGAGCAGATCTACTCCACCTTCACTGCATTTCCACCTTAGCTGCACCTCCATTTCATTGCAGGCTAAACGTTTCGCAACTGCTCCACCTTCACTTGCATGATTTGGCATCCATTCAAGCTTTATCTATTTCTTCATAAACTTTAAACTTTACTCAAAAATTCTCCCATGATAGATTGAAGAAATCATCTAATATAATCACATAAATAAATAAAAAATAAATAAATCATAACTTTCAATGCTTTACGTTTATACAAACCGCATAAGAAAAATAGTTTTACGGTTTATACAACCCGTAAGAAATTGAAAAAAAAAAATCATACTTACGGTTTGTACAAACTGTAAAATTATTTTCCTTATACAGTTTGTATAAACCGTAAACCGTTGAAACTTACAGTTTGTACAAACCGTAAAGTTCTCTCATACACCTATACTTATACCCGTAAGTTCTTATGCATTCCAAATTCCTTACGGTTTTTATAATCCGTAACATTCAAATATCCTCAAATTAAACTTACGATTTACAAAAATCGTAAGTGTATAACTCTTACGACTTTTACAATCCGTGAAAAACATGAAAATCGAAAAATAGGGACCTCGACGACGACGATGCTTACTCTTCAACCACCCACTCTGACCGACAACTGCCCAAAGCGTCTTCACCCTACCACTCCAACATCGTCGAAATCTTCCATTACTGTGACTGAACTGTACTATACCTCCACTGCCGAACAAAACTGTACCTCCTCTCTCAAAACCTTTTGTAACAGCAGGGATAATTCAGTCATTTACTCATGTCTACTTTTGGAATTTTAAAAACTATGGAAGTGCAGGAAGACGATATGGAGGTGTAGGAAGAAGAGTTACCAACATCTCACTTCTACACCTCTTGCTCATGTGGGATAAGCTAAACAAATACTTAGTCACCTCCCTCATTCATATTGACACCAACCCCAAAATCTTCAGTACACTCTGTCCTGGACCGCTCTGCTCCACTGCCCTCGCAGACATAAAAAGTTGTTTTGTTTTGTTTAGGGTTTATAATCGTTGGCACATACATACAAATCAACACTTTCATTACAGACTCTCATTCTTCATCATCACATATACGCCTTTCACTCATCCTCTCATTCTTCACTCTCAGTTTTGCTCTCCTACCATTCTTCAGATTCACTCTCATTTCACTCAGTAGCTAACAACATCTCCTCCCTGCCTCGCTGAGCCTCGTCCTCGCCGTCGAACCCATCGCTACCCTTTCTGGTGTTTTCATTCGCGAACGAAGATGGTTTTGAGAGGCTGACTTCAAAAGGTGGAGATTGCTTATGTTGTTGATGCATATGTCTCTTGTGGGAGATTCCTGTACATCACATCTCATCTCATAAGCTTTTGTTGATAGATCAACATAGTAAAATGCTAATATGTTCTCAATTTTAAAAAGGCCAAAATCTTTGTAGAATGAATGAGCCATATTTGTACTTGGATCCCCAACCTCCCAATTGAACTGTAAAGTTAAAGAAAACTCAAACTCCACATTATCCACATTAATTTAGTCTGAATTAGGAAGGACCATACAAGTTTGATGTGCTAAAATTCACATACTAAAGAAGTCTTTTTAATGATTTCATTAAGAATAAACTGATAATTGACATCTTTAATGACAACCAGACATCCATTAAAAATTGAATTGCAATACAACATACTCATATTTAATACATAGTTACATACCAATCCAAATTGTTCCTCCAACAACAAACATAGGAAAACTCTTGAGAGACTACACAAGACCATACATGCTTAATTAAATAAACGTGTGTTTTACATTCAAAAGTGTTTTTCTTACCTTTCAACAAAGAAAGTGCACCAAACATCAGCTAGAAACTTCATAGAAGCAAAAAAATAAGAATAGAATAGAAGAGTTTGATCATTTGAACAATAGAACATAAAAGAAACAACCAAAGAAATTTGAAAAGTTGACTCTTATTAATTACATGAGAATTTTATATGTCAAATCTAATTGCACTACCCATTTAAATCACAAGGATTCTAATGGACAGACGGGGGAGACAGGTTTTAAAAATTTTCCAACAAGCTTAGCTACTCAAAGCACACCTACTTTGCTAAAAACTAAAATATCATTCAAATTTCATTAGTAGTGTGTTTGAATAGGAATTAAAATAAACTTGTTGCCTTGAATTTCTATTGTATTCAATGTTGTACATGATTTAGATGTTCCAGCAATTTCTATAATACAATGGATACAAGCTGCCCTCATAATAAATAATGGAGAAACCAATTTGGGGTATGATAAATAAAACTTCAACAGTTTAGATATTAGAAGTAAGCATTGATGTCAGCTCTTCCAACACTGAATGATCCTTTCTGGTGTAATCAATTCTACATATTGTTAACTTTTTCTCAGCAAGTATACTGAGTGCGCAAGTAATATAGACAATAAGTCAAGTATCGTATCCTCAGAGAACGACGAAATGTATAATTGAACATTGAATATGTATCATGGCATTGTGAGCAAAAACATGTAATAAAGATGGATTTGAGTTTGCGTCGTTAACAAATGTAATTTAACAACAATTAAATGTAAATTGAGTGAAATAAAGATGATTAAAAGCCTTAGGATTGAATTGTAACTCTCTCCTTCTTATACACTCATAATTAAGTAATCATGTCATCTCATTCAATTACTCCTCTGTGCAAATAAAAGTCTTTTCAACCTGATTCCTTTAGCATTGATATTCATAAATTAAAGTACCTAGCTCTATTTCTAGTTATTAGAATAATTTAATTAGCATTAAGAACGTTTGCTATAAAAAGTCATTACATTATAATTCATCCCTGAACTTATACATGCAATGAGTTAAACGTTTAGTTCCAATTCCAAAAAGTGCTTTCCAGTCACAATGAGAAATTTAAGATATATAAATTTTGAATAAAACGTCAAACAAAGGTTTTTGAATTCAGTGACATAAAAACAACGTTAAAGTGCATTTGAATTTGAGAATTTACATTCAATCCCAAGAGAAAGGAAGTTAGCTATGCATGGTAGCCATGAAAATACAAACGAAAAGGAAAATAATGAAACTTGATCATGATGGCGCTTCAAGTAATCCCCAATGAATGATAGATGATAAGTGCTCCCCTAACTTAGCCTCCTTTTTATAACTCTTCCTTGAATTAGGTCAAAGTGCGGCCGCTATTTCGTAATTCACGCCTTCAGTGGCGTTGACATCTTCCATTTAGGACTTTGCTTCTGATAGACTTTAAGTGAATTTTAGCCCAGGTTATCTCTTTAGCTTAAGCAAAAAGTCACTTATGTCCTTTTTCTGTTTCTTTCCTCAATTCCAGCGCCTCTAGTATCTCCCCCTTTAGATTTAACCTAATTCTCAACAAATTTTTCTCTTTCCACAATAAAACGCATTAAATAGCAAAATCAATAATAAAAGAAAATAATATCCAAATCCAAACCGAATTAATAACAAAATCACCCTAATTACTAACAAAATCAATTCAAATATGCATAGAATCAACTACCCCTTAACACTTATCACATATTCAACCCAATTATTTATTTATTTTCTTTACATGCTATTTTTTTGTTTTATAGAATAACTTCCTAGATTTCCAAATCAGGAAAGCATTCAGTTATTATTGATCACAGATGTTGACGTTCTTATAATTATGGTCACGATGAATCACAAGCAGAAAATGTTTTATATGGAGAAAAAGTGTAGTTTTAGTATGTAGCTCTTCCACTTGGAGCATCTATCATTCTCTCTTCCACGGTTTCCCCTGTATACAGTTATTATTGCTTAACGTAGGTGTTTGAAAAACTTTCATCAGAGAATTCTACTAGACAATGTAATATCAAAGGTAGCGATGATAAAGAAACAGTCAAAATGGCCAAGACATTGAGATGCATTTTTCATAAATTTGGCTACAAAAAGAGGACAGCTACATCCTACATTTGACCTCTAATTTTCCTTTCTATTTTATTAAGAAATTTATCTATCGTCCACACCTCAGCCTTTTCAAAAAGTATTGTTTCTAACTTTGTTCTTCCATTTTGGAACATAGATTCAATGCCTCAACAAATAAATTATTTCTATACAAAGCTTGGATCATAAAGGTATACATGCGTTTATTATAAGGATAACTTCTACTAAAAAAATATTGATAAACCTCTCGGGCCTTCTTAATCATATTTGCTCTGCACATGACATCCAGAAATGTTGTGCATGTAAAAATACTTGGCTCAATTCCTCTGGTGATCATTCTAGGCACAAATTCTATCACCTTGTGTGCATAATTGCTTTTGCGTAGAAGGTGTATGATGACAGTGTAAGTAAATGCATCTGCACCAGCTTCTATTTCCTTCAACAACGCCACAACTGATTTCTCTTATCTTCCACAAGTTATCTATCAGAGGTATACAACTGACTTTGCTTACTGCAAATCTGTTAGGAAGGAAAACAGGAAGCAAAATGATGAGAGGGCTGATGATGTGGAGGAAGAGGTCAACAACAATACACCTCAGCTAGACATGAGGACAGTGTCAAATTCAGTTAGCCTTGAAGGACACGTGGAGCAGGACCAGTGTATTAAGGGACCAAGAAGGAGCAATAGGCAACCGACTACAAATGTACAACTAAGGAATTATGTGTATAGGCATTATGTGAATATAACCTTTCTCTCTCTTCTCTTTTGGCTCCTTAGGGAGAATCTGTTCATCTTCTTCTATACTGAAATACCCATTTCTTGGTTTCAGGAGATCAAGTTGTCCAGGGGAGAACCTAGCCTTTATTCCTTACAGTAATTACACATTTATACATAGTGTTAAATGTTTTGGAATTTATCTTAAATATTACAGTATACACACCATTACAATATTCTCTCTTTTATTGTTCATTATTGCGATTTTGCCTATGTTGCTATAGTTCCAAAACAGGTTGTTCTGCCTTTAATAGAATTTTAAACATAACATTTGGTGCTTTCATTGACTATGGCCGACGGAACAAGATTGAAGACAATGGTCGCTGACATCAAAAAGTTGTTTGAGCTCATAGGCAATAACTCGACAGAAATTGCTCGCATGGCAAAATCGGGTAAATCACAAATGGATGCCATTCAACAATCAATTGGCCATATTCTTCGTAAGCTGGACAAACCTCAACAACCAAGGAAACTCAATTTCGATTTGCCTCATTTTGATGGTACCGACGCCTTGGGGTGGATTTTTAGTGCTGACCAATACTTTGATTACTACCATATTGATGAAGTTGAGAGGATCAATATTGTCGCAATGCACATGACAAGTAATGCAATTCCTTGGTTTCAACTAACTCAACGCAACTTCCCTTTTCGATCTTGGCATGAGTTGAAAAGGGCAATTGAAATTGAGTTTGGCCCTTCCCTGTTTGAGTCACCGAGAGAATCACTTTTCAAATTAATTCAACAGGGATCAGTGCTTGATTACTATGCTGAGTTTATAACTTTAGCAAATCGTGCCCAATTAGAACCCCCTGAAGCCTTGTGGGATTGTTTTATCAGTGGCCTGAAACCCAATTTTTGTCGAGAGGTGAAAGCCCAGTGCCCCCTAGCTTGATGTGTGCAGTTAGTCTTGCTCGACTATATGAAGATAAATATAACCCCAATTTTCATCCAAACCCAACACCCAACATATACAGACATCAAACCTCAACCCCCCACCTATAACAACCAACAGTAAACCAAACTTCAAAAACCAACTACCACCACTACTTCCCACTTCAACCCATAAAACCATATTTCCCATACCAAAAAATCAAGTAAGGAGACTTTCCCCAGCTGAACAACAGTTAAGGAGAGATAAGGGACTTTGTTTTTGGTGTGACGAAAAATTCACCCCTAACCATAGATGTCTGAATCAACACTTCATGTTGTACCAATTGGAGGAGACTGAAGATGCTGAGAATCAATAGCAGGACACAAATCCTGAGAGACTTGAACTGGACCCTCAGTTAACCGAGTTGGAACACCTTGTAATTCAGCAACACCACTTGTCCCTTAATGCCATGAAAGGGGTCCCAGGATTTGCAACAATCAGGCTAACAGCTAAGGTACATGGCTTTGAATTGCAAGTATTGGTTGATGGGGGCAATTCAGATAGTTTTATCCAACCTAGAATTGCCAAATTTCTCAAACTTCCTGTGGAACCAGCACCTGGTTTTAGAGTGATGGTTAGTAATTTTGATGTCACAGAGGTAGAATGACAAATTCCATCTATTCAGGTGGAGGTGCAGGGCCAGACACTAAATATTCCTAATGTGTATGTCTTACAAGTTGCTGGTGGTGATTTGGTTATTGGCTCTTCTTGGCTTAAGACTCTCAAAGCTCATATCGCTGATTATGATTCCCTTTTCATAAGGTTTTTGCACAAAGGGGAGTTTGTCACTCTCAAAGGCGATGGCAGATTAGCTCCTACACAAGCTCAATTTCATCATGTTAGAAGATGGATGCATATTAATGCAGTGGCTGAAATATATTCCCTACACCTCTCAGATACATCAATAGAACCTCCATTCAATGGGGATTGCCCACAAGACTTGGACCCAGAGTTGGCCGTATTGTTGCATACTTACAGAATGGTGTTCCAAACGCCTATAGGCCTGCCTCCTCCTAGGGAGCATGATCACACTATTCCACATAGTAAAAAAGCGTAGATTGAATCTATGGTGCAACAGATGTTAACGAATGACATTATTCAACCTAGTAAGAGCCCATTTTCTAGTCCTATTTTACTTGTTAAAAAGAATGATGCAACATGGCGATTTTGCACCGACTATAGAGCCTTGAATGCCATTACTATCAAGGATTCTTTTCCAATTCCTACAGTCGATGAATTGCTAGATGAGCTACATGGTGCCATTTATTTTTCTAAATTGGATTTAAGGTCAGGATATCACCAAATTCTAGTGAATCCTGCTGACAGACACAAAACAGCTTTCTGGACTCACCAGGGCCATTATGAGTGGTTAATAATGCCATTTGGCTTGACTAATGCACCTGCAACTTTTCAGGCGTTAATGAGTGATGTGTTCAAACCATATTTAAGAAGATTTGTTCTAGTCTTCTTTGATGACATATTGATTTATAGTCCGACTTGGCAAATTCATTTAACACAGCTTGAATTGGTCTTACAGAAAGAATCTTTATATGCCAAGTTCTCAAAATGTTCATTTGGCACCAACGAAATTGATTATCTGGGCCACACTGTCAATGGGGTAGGAGTGCACATGATAAAGACAAAGTGCAAACTGTTTCTAACTGGCCAATACCCACTACTCTTAAACAGCTTCGCGGTTTATTAGGACTGTCTGGTTATTGGAGCGGTCTTAAACCAGAATAAGCACCCAAAGGCTAAGACTCAAACTAAAGTTCCTGCTGGCCTTCTACAACCTTTACCTATTTCTTCGCAAATTTGGGAAGCTATTTGTATGGATTTCATCACTGCATTACCATCTTTCCAAGGCTACACGGTTATCATGGTGGTAATTGATCGGTTGTCTAAATTTGCACATTTTCTTTCTCTTAAAACAGGTTTCACTAGCAAACAAGTGGAAGAGGTTTTCTTGAGACAGGTAGTTAAACTACATGGATTCCCTATGACCATAATATCGGACAGGGATAAGGTCTTCATCAGTAACTTCTGGAGGAGGCTATTTGAATCAGGGTACAAAATTGGCAATGAGTTCCTCATACCATCTACAAATAGATGGCCAAAGTGAGGTGTTAAATAGAACCTTAGAAATGTACTTAAGGTGTTTTTGTTTTAAAAATCCAAAAAGTTGGTTGAACATGCTTTCCTGGCCCAATATTGGTACAATACTTCGTACCACACTAGCATCAAGATGTGTCCCTATAAGGCTCTCTATGGAAGGGACCCACCTTCCTTGATGAAGTATCAAGTATCTCCTCATGATGAGCTATCCCTTCGAGAAATATTAGAAGAACGGGATAAATTGATTGAGCAATTGAAACAAAATCTACAGAAGTCCCAACAGTATATGAAACACTTTGCTGATAAGAAAAGACGACATGAGGAATTCCAAGAAGGGGATTGGGTTCTGGTTAAGTTATAGCCATACAGACAACAATCCTTGGCCTTGAGAAAGCACTAGAAAATAGGAATGAGGCTCTTTGGTCCTTTTCAAATCAGCCACAAGTTGAGTTTTGTAGCTTATAAGCTAGACTTGTCATCAGAAGCTCGTATCCATCCTATTTTTCATATTTCTCTATTGAAGAAATTCATAAGAGATTCCCAAAAACAATACCTGTCGCTCCCTCTCACCATTACAGAATTTGGCCCGACAATAACACCTACCAAAGTTCTAAATGTGCACACAATATTACAGGGCATGCATGAAACTCAACAAGTCCAAGTACAATGGGGCGATGGTTCGACTGCTTTTAAAACGTGGGAGAATGCAAAGGAATTTCTTAAGGCCTATCCATATTTCAACCTTGGGGACAAGGTTTCTTTTAAAGTGAAGGGTAATGTTAGGAAGGAAAATAGGAAGCAAAATGATGAGAGGGCTGATGATGTGGAGGAAGAGGTCAACAACAATACACCTCAGCTAGACATGAGGACAGTGCCAAATTCAGTTAGCCTTGAAGGACATATAGAGCAGGACCAGTGTATCAAGGGACCAAGAAGGAGCAATAGGCAACCGACTACAAATGTACAGCTAAGGAATTATGTGTGTAGGCATTATGTGAGTATAACCTTTCTCTCTCTTCTCTTCTGGCTCCTTAGGGAGAATCTGTTCATCTTCTTCTATACTGAAATACCCATTTCTTGGTTTCAGGAGATCAAGCTATCCAGGGAAGAACCTAGCCTTTATTCCTTACAGTAATTACACAATTATACACAGTGTTAAATGTTTTGGAATTTATCTTAAATATTATAGTATACATACCATTACAGTGTTCTCTCTTTTATTGTTCATTATTGCGATTTTGCCTATGTTGTTATAGTTCCAAAACAAGTTGTTCTGCCTTTAATAGAATTTTAAACATAACAAAATTCTTGTGCAAGCACCTTGTTACGAAACTTCAATGCTTCCTCGAGTTCACCCTAAAAATATAAACCTCTCATAAGGGTAGTTAGTAGTATAATATCCCCTTCATAACCCAGTTTAAAGGCTTTGGAAAAAAGGGAAAAAGCTAGTGCAGTTTCTGATAAATGACAAAGATTTCATAACTATCCTCAGAACAGGAAGGTCAGGAATTCCATGATCCTCCATTGTCTTAAAAGCTAAAATAACATCATAATACTCCTTCGACTTCAGTAGTGATTCGAATAGTAATGGGATTGAGTGAGGAAGAACATGACGAAGACGGTTGACAGAGGCACTCTCAAATGGAAAACGATGACGGTTGACAGAGGCACCCTCAAATGGAAATATCCTATTAGAGTGACCAGAGTGAGAAAGATGAAAGCGAAGGACAAAACAAAATATTCCTTGACTTGAATTTGCAAAAAAATTTACAGGTGCATGGAATATCTCATGCAACATACTATTTATAAAGAAGAAGAAACAAACACAGAAAGAGAAAACATTGCGTTGAAATATTGCAGGTTATGCAATATCCCATATCCCAACGGATTAAATTTGGGTTGGGTGCAATGTGAAAAATTTTGATTACGAAGAAGGAATGTTTTCTCTCAAAATATCCCATATCCTAACGGATTTGATTTGGGTTGGGTGCACGAGGAGGAAGAAACGTTTTCTTTTTCATCAATTCCTCATTTTTTTTCTTCTTTCCTTTTAGCATGACTTGTGAGGATGAAACACAAATTTCCTCTGCCAAGTAATTTAATTTCTTCAGTGGAAATAAACATAATTTATTGAAGTAATTATACATTAATTATTTTAAATTATATATTTTAAATTTAATAAGTGTACTATAGGGCTGACATGGCCTGATAGAGCAACAACCAAGAATGAATAATATAAAAAGGTAGGCATAATAAATAGTCGATTCTGTTGTAAAATTATAACAAAGTAACTGATGGGGAGGAAAAGTTCAACACCATGGGCCCATTGCCGCATCTATAAATACAGGTTTGGTTACCACACAAAAAGTATCTCTAAACTCTATTTTACATCCCCTGCACACTCTAACCCTAGACTGACTTGAGCATCAGAATACCTGCAGGACCCCCTCCCGGGACAGTGTAATTGGAGCGATTGGAACACAAAGGAAGAACAGCCTTGAAAGATATTATTGTTGCTGGAGCCAACCGGTCCTTTGTGATAAGATACTAGCGTCCACCGTGGGGCCGAGATTGACCTAGCAATAATGGTAACAACTAGGAACAACCATGACAACCAGTAAGACAACCCAGGAAGGAAACTCCTCCACTGTGCTGGCCGAGATGAGAAGAGAATTAGAAATGATGCGAAAACAGCGAGAGGAGGATAGGCTGCATCGGGAGAAAGAACGGTTGCGCTAGGTTGGCGCATGTGATGTCCTTTGGGAAGAAAATGAAAGGCTGTGGCAAAGGCTTGAGAGAATCGAAAAAGTGCAGCATAGCAGAAACGTTCACGCGAAAGGAGGCAGTTCTCGGTCGGACAAGCAGCCACAACCTGGCAACCGAAGGGAAGAGCCCTATTAGGAGTGTCGAATGGAAGTTTCTGGCCAAGACAATCGGGACGAGACGTTACGTCTCGTCAACGACTCGGGCGATCACCAATTCCCCTTTACCGACAAAATACTGGCAACCAGATTGTCACCCAACTGGAACAATCCCACACTGGATAAGTATGATGGCTCTACAGATCCGGACGAGCACATTGATGCGTATGTCTCCGAGTTGACTTTGTTCACAACGGATGGTTACATATACTGCAAGGTTTTCCCAATCTCTCTTAGGGGAGCGACGCTCAGTTGGTTTACTCATTTACCTTCTGGATCGATAGAGTCTTTGACAACCTTAAAGGCCAAGTTCATAGCCCAATTCGCAACAAGTAAGCCACATCAAATGACGTCGGTCGCGCCAGTAAACATTCGACAAGAGAAGGAGGAATCTCTGAAAGCATTCATGGCGAGGTTCGGCCAAGTCACCCTCAGCATCCGCGGACTCCTATCGAAAGTGGCGATGGCCTACTTAATCACTGCACTCAGACCTGGGCCATTCGCGGATAATTTAGCCATGAAGAACGAAAATTAAACTTTCTCACTATCGGTAGTGAGAGCTGTGGGGTCTCATGGTAAGCCATGAAGACCGAAAATTAAGTTTTCTCACTGTCAGCCGTGAGAGTTGTGGGGTCTCATGGTAAGTCATGAAGACCAAAAATTAAGCTTTCTCATGGTACAACCAAATTCCAATGTACAAATGAGATATAAGAAAGATGACATTCGTTATTAAAGCTTCGAACTATTGTTACCAGGTCATGCCTTTTGGGTTGAAGAATGCAGGTGTTACTTACCAGAGGTTAATGGACCGCGTGTTTAAAGATCAGATCGGTCGAAACATGAAGGTCTATGTTGATGACATGGTGGTAAAATCTGACACATTCGACCAGCATCTTAGCGACCTAAATGAAGTGTTCGGGCGGCTCTGAAAATTCAACATAAGGTTAAACCCGGCGAAGTGTGTATTCGGGGTCGAAGGAGGAAAGTTTTTAGGTTTCATGCTCACCCACAGGGGGATAAAGGCTAACCCTGATAAATGTTCGGCCATTCTGGATACGCAAAGCTCGGCTACCTTAAAAGAAGTACAAAGCCTCGTTGGCAAGCTTACATCCCTGTCTCGATTCTTGCCGAAATTGACAAAGAAGATAAGGCCAATCGTAAAAACACTGAAGAAGACAGACAAGTTATGATGGAGCAACGAATGTGAGGAAGCCTTTGTAGCAATAAAGACGACAGTATCGTCAACTCTCATCCTATAGAAACCAGCTCCAAGAGGTGGACTCCTCTTGTATATCTCTGTTTCCGAAAGCGCCATCAATGTTGCCCTAGTACAATAGGAAGATCAAAAGCCAGTTTATTTCGTAGGGAGAGCATTGCAGGATGCGGGGACCAGATATCAATTGATAGAAAAAAATGCATTGGCAGTCGTCTATGCCGCCCGGGGACTTAGGCCTTATTTTTAAAGTCACCCAGTCACGGTGAAAACTGATTACCTAGTAGGAAAGATCCTCCTCAAACCTAAACTTGTAGGACGTATGATATCCTGGTCAGTTGAGCTCTCAGAATTTGGATTGAAGTTTGAACCAAGAGGGACTATCAAGGCTCAATTTCGTATCAGAACTGGAAAGCCCAACCGGTATAAAAGTTGAGCAGTCGTTACACTTCAATTTCAAGGCATCCAACAATCAGGCCGAGTATGAGGCTTTTATATCCGGACTAAACTTAACAGAGGATATGGGAGTTAAGCAATTAAGATGCCTGACTGACTCGCAATTGACGGTTGGCCAGATAAATGGAACTTTCCAAGTAAAGATGCAATGTTGACAAAATACTACCAAAAGGTGTCTGCCCTTTTTTTCGGATTTCAAAATGCAGAAGTCAAGCATGTTCCTAGATGCAAAAATACGAGGGTATATGCGTTGTCAAAGCTTGCACTGGGAAGGAGGAAAGGCAGGTTCGACACTGCATCCAACTTACCCTAAGCAGTCCAACTGTGTCAGAAGAAGAATGTATGAACGTGGAGTTAACGAAAGACTGGCGAACGCCCATTATCCAAGCCCTGAAAAATTTGATGATGGGGGAACCATAACAGACAAGACATTGGCAAAGAAGGCCGCTCGTTATGTATTCATAGCCAATGACCTATATAAGCGAGGCTTCGCAACTTCACTTTTGAAATGTCTAGGAAAAGAACAGTCTGAATATGTGATGAATGAGTTACACAATGGTGTTTGTGGCATGCACTGCGGTCATAGAACCTTGGCCGCCAGAGTCATCTAGGCCGGGTACTATTGGCCGACTGTTCGTCACGACTGCATTGAATGTGTGAAAAAGTGTAGAAGTTGCCAAGAAAACGGTCCTCTTATACACTAGCCACCAACCAATCTGCAATCCATCAGTGCCCCTTGGCCTTTTGCCAAATGGGGAATGGATATCCTGGGACCTTTCCCGCCTGCGATCGGGCAGCGGCGGTTTTTAATTGTGGCGGTAGATTATTTCACCAAGTGGATAGAAGCCGAACCCCTCGCCAAGATCACGGTCGCCAATGAGCAAAGCTTCATGTGGAAATTGTTTGCAGGTTTGGTGTTCCTCACACAGTCATAACCGATAATGGACGACAATTCGTATACCGGAGGCTGGAATCTTTCTTTGCCGAGTTAGGAATTAAACACATCACTAGTTCTGTGGAGCACCCACAAACAAACGGTCAGGAAGAAGCAACTAACAAGGTAATCCTGTCACAACTAAAGAAAAGGCTAGGACCAGCCAAAGAAAAATGACCGATGAGTTGCTCGAAGTATTGTGAGTATATCGATGCACCCCGTACAATTTAACCTATGGGATGGATGTTATGTTACCGGTTGAAATAGGAAAGGCAACCATAAGAAGACAGCTCACAGACCTGTCGTTGAACGACGAGTGTATGAAAACCGAATTAGACCTCCTCGAAGAACTCAGGGAGAAAGCTAGGATAAAAGAAGAAGTTTGTAAACAAAGGGCAACACGCAGGTATAATGCTAAGGTAAATCCGAGAAGTTTCCAGAAAGGAGATCTTGTTTGGCGAATGACAGGAGACGCTCGGAAGAATCCAACGGACGACAAGTTTGCGGCTAACTGGGAGGGCTCGTATAGAATCAGCCAAGCTTTAGGGAAGGGAGCAGTCAAGTTAGAACAGTTGGACGGAGAGCAAATTCCCAACACCTGGAATGTGGACCACCTAAAGTTTTATTTTAGTTAGAATTACGTTAAATTTTATATTTTGGAACGTCTAAAACTTTATGCTTCAATTAAATTTTATGTAACTCATAGTGTACTCTTTCCTACCTACGACATTTTTTCCTAAGGAGGTTTTAACGAGGCACCGCAAGTAATGAAGTTGCAATTTCCAAAAATTTAGGGTCGGCTGAAAGAAACAAGTTATATCAAATGAGCTTTACATGTTGGTTGTAGCAAATTAGCAATTTCTTTCTGAATCAGTAATGCATCATTGAAAGGCAATAAATCTTACAGCATCAATAGCCATCTTCAAATGCTTTCGCTCATCTAATTGACTGTTTGGTCTATGAAGCAATCTATACAAACTTCCTCACAGAAGATAATTTAGATCTTTTGTATCTAATGTTACATCTCATGCATCTAATCTTATAATAAGAGCTACTATTATGATCATCTATTATGATCATGATTCTATCAATTACTTCTTAACTTAATTATTTTTTATTTTGTTAATATTGTTTTGGTTACATTCTTTTTCTTTTTATTTTGTTAATATTGTTTTGGTTACATTCTTTTTCTTTTGTTTATCCATCTTAGTTCTTAATCATTTTAAAGGTTAAGAGTTTATTTTAGTAAAAATATCATTATAAATGCAAGGTCAAGAATTTATTAAGACAGAGTTCACAACATTTTACAAAAACTTGACCATATTACAAGAAGATAGTTACACCCTAAATTTGATCTCTAATTATCATGTCTCTCATTTCATTTAGAAATTTCTCAGTCTTACTTACCTCACCCTTTTTAAAGAGTGTAACAATCATAGCATAACCACAACGTATTCTCCCAGACTTGCATAAATTATCCATAATCATATTATATATTATAGATTCAGCTTCCATTTCTCTGAGCAACTCCATGGTACGATTGGTTTCTCCTATCCTGCACAAGCCATTAATTAGAGTTACATAACTCTCTCTGCTGCTTAATACAAATCCTTGTGTCAGCACCTTCTTATGAAACTTGAATGTTTTTCACCCTCAAAACATAGGTCTCTCATGAAGGAAGTTAGTATTATGGTATTGGAGTGATAACCAAGTTTAAAGACTTTGGGAAAAAAAGAAGAAAGTTGGTATAATTTTAGATTAATGACAGAAAAGACTTTATGACTATGCTCAGAATAACAAAGTCATAGGAAGTTCCATTGAGCTTCATTTCCTTAAAAAGTGAAATAACAGTGTGATATTGCTTAATCCTCACTAATGATTCTAAAATTGATGTGAATGCGAAGTGAGGAGGAACATGATTCTGACGACGCATCTCATCTAATAGGATGATAGTGACATTCTCAAATAAAAAGGCCCGAGAGTGAGAGTGACAATGAGAAGACGAATTCTTCCTCCACCCCAATACCCTCGTCGTACACCTCCATAGTTCAGCGGAAAATACAAACATTCCCTTAAATGATAAATGGTAAAAGACCAAAATATCCTCTACCCTCATTTACCTCCTTAACCACTCTTATCAGCTTCATTCGCTTCATTCTCCCTTTGCTTGCATCCGATTCACTGCTTTATTGTAGCATCCGGTTCAGTCATTGTATCTGTTTTTCACCTTCACCATCAATAAAAGTGATCTGTGCGTGTGGATGATAGTCTGCAACGTTAGCATCACAGATCTGGGAGGAGAAGCTGCGTATTTGCTTCAATCTGAATTAAAGCTTTAAACAAGTGAAAAGTAAAAAAAAAAATATGTTTATTAGCAATTTGTGAGTGGTATTGATGATTAGGGTAGTTAATTTGATGATTGGGTTGCCGTTGACGGTGAATCTGCATCAGAGAAAACAAACTTCGTATGAACCAGATGCCCTGCGTCTGGTTTACATTTTGGAAAAAAACTAAAATGTAAACCGGATGGGGACATTCAGTTCAGTATTTTTTTTTAGAAAGAGCATAAGATCCTTTTGGTCATTTTTACAGGGACAATTTTGACATTTTCAAAACTTTTGGAGGTGCAGGACGAGGGGTGGAGAAAGAATCCGTCCAATGAGAATAAAGAAAAGGAATAAGACAGGATGATAAGACTGAAAAAAATATTCTTCCACACAAAAATAACATTTTAACAATGTAAGTAAATCTATACTTGAAATATCTCACAGTGAAATATAACCTCTTCTAACATATTATTTATAAAGAGTATTATTATATATTTATAATATTTTAATTGGGAGACACATGCTAAAGAAGAAGAAAAAACGAGGGAGTGATAAAATAAAGAGAAAACATTTCTCACCATCAAAATCTTTGACTCTGCAACCAAATTTAATCCGTTGTGATATTGCATAACTTCATTTCATATTATATTATTTATAAAATTTATAAAATGTAATATAAATCACACTTTTTTCATTTAGTATGATTTAATTATTACTAGTTTTATGCTTTCTCTCCTAATAATTTATTATTTATAGATAAATTATTATTCGACTATTATATATGTTTAATAATATATTCCATTAATTATTAAAATAATATACTTGTTAAATTTAGAATATATAATTTAAAACAATTAATGTGTAACTAATGCAAATAAATTTATTTTTGTTTCAACCAGGAGTGAACATAAAAAGTGAAAAGAAAAAAATAATAAAAAGTTTAATATTCTAAATTACAGAATAATTAAGAGAAATGAGTAATTTTTAATTTAATCTATGATTGATAATTAATTGGTTTCATTTTTATATTGAACTATGGATGAAAGATATTTAATTGTTTTTATTATATATATATAATATTTGAAAATTTGTATATATAATTATCATCACACTTTACGAGGTTTCTCAGGTGAACTTCCTTGTCTAGAATTGTTTATGCTGATGGGAAGAAATCTTTATTATAAACAATGCCAGCGTCAGGTATCAGGTTGGTTTCCCTGAAGGCGAGAACTGTTTTAAGAGATATTTTCTATTGATTTATTGGTTTGAATTGTTTTAAATGCGGTTATTGGGGTCACCTCTGGAGCTTATTTTATTTTCTGTAGCCATTTACTATGTATTATTTGGGGATTTATTACCTGAAAACAGCTCACGGAATAGTATTTTTTTTTTCATTTTAATAATGCTTGAAGTTATTTTTTCATTAACTTTTGAAAGTATTCCAGGTCCAAAATGAATTATTCACAAGTTTTTATTTTGATTGAGGAATAATAAATAATCAACAGGATGTTACAACCTTATTATAAAATGATTATATATCTTTTGAAACATCCAGTTATACAAATTACTAAAACACAATAATATTAACATATTTGAGTATTATAAGCTTATCTTTAGATGACTGAGTTTTTTAGGCTTGAGCTCCCAAGGCCGAGTTCAGTGGCTGAAGTCTCCCGTGTCCAATCTCGAGAATGCTAAACTCCATCGTCGATGTTCAAAAGGACAAACTCCATAAGCGAATTTTTAAGGCCTATTTTCAAAAGGTCGAGCTCTATGACAAAACTCTATAAGCCAAACTCCAAGATCGAACTCTCAATGTCAAACTCTATGATCGAGCCCCCAAAATCGAGCTTCATAAGACCGATCTCTGACATTGATTCATAAATAACCAAACTTTTTAGCCTGACACTCCCTCCGACTTTGAACTCTAAAAGTTTAAATTCCTAAAACTGAGTTATGTAGCCGAAGTTCTCATAATCGATCTCTAAAAGACTAACTTCCAGAGCCAATTTTCATTTAGCCAAACTCTATAGCCGAGCACACAAAGTAAATCTCTACCGTCAAACTTCCAAAACCTAACTCAAAAAGACTGAACTTATAACTAAACTCCAATATCGATCTCCAAATGATCGACTTGGTTGATCTTCAAATGAATTACTGTTTTACTGATTATGAAAATAATTACACCACAAAGCTCAAAATTTATTTAAAATACTCTTACATGCTTCAAATATAAAAAATAACTATCATTATATTATATTTTATTAAGCTTAAGGATTGCACCAAGCAAAGAACTGCACTGGAGAAGTTGTTTAAAATTCCTAAATTATCTTTAAATAATAGTTGAAAAAACTATTATAATTGTTCGCTTGTTTAATTCATATTCAACATCGATTACAGACTTAAAGGATTTTGAATATCTTCCAACATTTGAAATACTCACTTATTTTATAATTTAGTCGAAAATGATACTAAAAGCACTTAAATGATATACAAATTAGAATTAGCATAAGAGCAACTAAATTAGTAAGAAGTTATGTCCTTATTAAAATATTAATTTAAACAAATAATTTATTTGTTTATCATTTATATTCTCTTTATACTTTTGAGTTTGGAGACTTGTATACTTATATTCAAGATACTTAAATTCTATCTTATAGCTTAGATTAATTATTACTATTTAGGTAACAAACTTAGTTATCTCCCACCTCCAAAACTGTTTCATTATAACATCATAATATATGATAACATACAAGTTTTATTTTATTTGAGAACCTCTGTTTGACCTTTAAAAATATAAACGGTATTGTATAATAATATACCAAGAGCCAATATATTGACTATGGGCTCATATAATTTACATTATACTTTTTATTTTATTATCTCTTACTGAAAAATTGAAAATTCTACCCATTAAAATACTCTGCGTAGAAACCTTTAATTTCCAATAACAAAAAAATAAAACCCATACTAATAAATAAAAAATACATGTTTTACACTCTTATTTTTTAAATACTCATAAATGTGTGATTTTTTTACAGGAATTTACAAAATTAACTAAACTAAAAGTTATTAATAAAGTAAAAACTTATATGATATGTAATCATAAATCATTATACATAATAAAATGGTTATTTTTTAAAAAAAAATATCTTAGAAATAAATATAATAAAATTTTAATTTCGTTTTAAGCATAATTTTATTTAGTTAATCGAGTTTCTTTAAAAAAATTGGAATAAAATCATTCCCTAAACCCTAAACGTAAAAATGATCCCCAACGTAAAAATGATCCCCAAACGCGTCCTTAACCCTCCTCTTCCTCCACCTTCATCTTCCACCGCCGTTTCAGCTTCTGCTTCACCCTCACACACTCCTCACTCTCTATCCGACGCCGTTTCCCTTTTCCACCGCACCATCCACCACCCCAATTCACCACCCTCCGAACCAGAATGCAACTCTCTTATCGACAACCTACGCAAGGCACGACACTACGACGTGGTCGTGTCGGTTTACCGCAAGATGGTTTCCGCGCGCCTTTCTCCCTGGTTCCCTTCTCTCTGCGCGTTAACCGAAAGTTTCGTCAACACCCATTACCCAAGTTTCGCTTTTGGAGTCCTTGGCCTAATGATAAAGCGCGGTTTTCGGGTTGACGCCTATAACATGAACCTCGTCTTGAAGGGCTTTTCCCGGAGTGGTCAATGCGACAAGGCAATGGGTTTGTTTGCTCAAATGAAGAAAAATAGTGATTATGTGATTCCTGATATTGTTACTTACAATACCCTTATAAGTGGCTTGTGTAAAGCTAAAAGATTGGTGGAAGCTAGGGCTTTGTTTGAGGCAATGAAGGTTGGGGAGAGCAAACCCAATTTGGTGACATATAGTGTTTTGATTGATTGTCTTTGCAAGAATGGAGAAGCTTGTGAGGGGTTGGTTTTGCTGGAGGAGATGGAGAGGGAGGGTTTGAAAGCTGATGTGTTTCTGTATAGTTCTCTAATTAGTTTCTTTTGTGGCAAGGGTGATGTTGAGAGGGGATGGGAACTGTTTGATGATATGTTGAGGAAGAAGGTTAGTCCCGATGTGGTTACATATAGTTGTTTGATGAATGGTCTTTGCAAGATTGGTCGGTGGCGAGAGGCATCTGATATGTTGAAGGACATGACGGCACGAGGAATTCGGCCTGATGTTGTCACTTACTCAATCATGGCAGATGGGCTTTGCAGGAATGGGAGGGCAGAGGATGCAATTAAGGTGTTGGATTTGATGGAGCAGAAGGGGGTGGAGCCAAGTACTTGGACATACAATGTTGTTGTGAATGGACTTTGTAAGGAGGATCGGGTGGAGGATGCACTTAGGATTCTGGAAATGATGGCGAAGAAGGGGAAGAAGCCTGATGTGGTTACTTATAACACTTTGATGAAAGGCTTGTGTGGAGCTGGCAAGGTTGATGAGGCCATGGATCTTTGGAAGCTGTTGGTGAGTGACAAGTTTCATATGAAGCCGGATGTCTTCACTTTTAATTATTTAATTCAGGGACTTTGCATGGAAGGACGTCTTCGTGATGCTGTGAAGGTCCATTCTACTATGGTTGAAATGGGGTTCTCAGGTAACATAGTAACTTATAATGTTTTGATTGAGGGTTATCTCAGTGCCCGGAAACTTATTAAGGCCTTGGAACTCTGGAAATATGCAGTAGACTCTGGATTTTCTCCCAATTCAATAACCTATAGAGTTTTCATTAATGGTCTGTGCAAAATGCAGATGCTGAGTATTGCAAAAGGACTTTTTATGAAAATGAAAGATTCTGGGATTAGACCTACCGTAGTTGATTACAATGCACTAATGACATCTTTGTGCAGGGAAGATAGTCTAGAGCAGGCTAGGAGTTTATTTCAAGAAATGAAAAATGTGAATCATGATGTTGATGTTGTCTCCTTTAATGTAATAATTGATGGAACCCTCAGAGCAGGAGATATTAAACATGCCAAGGAATTGCTATCGGAGATGCTTAACATGGATTTGATCCCTGATGCCGTAACCTTCTCTGTATTAATAAATAGGTTCTCAAAACTTGGGCTGTTGGATGAAGCCATGGCCCTCTATGAGAAAATGATCTGGTCTGGTCATGTACCGGATGTTGTTGTGTTTGATTCTTTGCTAAAGGGCTATGGTTTAAAGGGAGACACGGAAAAAATCATTTCCTTGCTTCATCAAATGGCTGATAAGGATGTTGTTCTGGACTCAAAATTAACATCTACCATCTTAGCATGCCTTTGTCAAATGTCAAGAGATCATGATGTGGAGAAGATTCTTCCAAATTTTTCACAACATAGTGAACATACATCAAAAGGAACAACCATTAAATGCAATGATTTCTTGATGAAGCTGAATGATGTTCATCCAGAACTAAAATTATTTGTTGCACAATAGTGCGTGTTTTCAAGTGCATGATATCGTGGTACTCAAGTAAGCTCTTTAGTTGCCTTCCATTAAATTAGTTACTTTGCATTTTTTTTTATCTACTTTTATATCTCAGGTTAAATTGTAAAACTATCAAGATCATTTAGTTTCACTCAGAGCCTGTTTGCATCCAAGGCTCCACTTTAGTCAAAGAATGAAAAAAGCGCGGAAAGCGCTTGCTTCAATGAATAAAATAATAGTTTATTAAAAAAAAACGAAGAAGGAAGGAGCAAAATTTTTTTCTAGACTATCAGCTAAGATTTGCGAAAAAATTCAACAGTATTCAATAAAATAATAATAAACTTAATTAAATTATAAAATAATAATAATAATATAATAAATTAAAAAATATTAATACTAATTTTATAAAATACTAATAATATAAGATAATTATTAATAATATTAATACATAAAAAACTAAAAATATTAAAAATAATAATTATAATAATAAAAATTATAAAATTATAAATAATAATTATAATAATAAAATTATATTAATATAATTTTAATTATATTTGATTTTTAATTATAATAATATTTGTAATTTTA
>Ga0099824_1001916_pt1 | contig 30090 bp, 14 predicted proteins | sample SiratrowhiteBW_FD_76837 | JGI IMG/M metagenome (GOLD analysis project Ga0099824, IMG submission 76837) | Root nodule microbial communities of legume samples collected from California, USA - Siratro white BW | ecosystem: Host-associated > Plants > Roots > Nodule | place: USA: California... | reverse complement strand
ATATATATATTCACTCTACAACTCAAAAAATTATTTTTACTAGATTATAATATTTTATTACAGAAAAGCAAATGTAAGGTGAATGTATTAATAACAGTGGTGTCGAAGAATATTTTTTTACTTTTATTCTCTATGATTGACTTAGGTGTCAATTTCGTAGTTTTGTTTTTAATATCTTACCTAATGTTAAGAACTATCAGAACTTTCTTCTCAGGAAAACGATAAATAATTATTAGCGTTAGTTTTCTTTTTAGCTTTTAACTAATGGTCTATGAAATTAAATTCAAATTGTCACATCTCTTAAAATATATAAAAAATTGCCATTTCTTTGAAGTTCCAATTTTCTACACCCGCAATTTTCTTAAACACCTACGTTTGGAATTAAACTTTTTGAAATGCATTTTTTACATTTCAAACAATTTAATCCGAAATACACAGGAGATACTCCAAGAAAATCGTGGGATTTTTAAAGAAACAGTCTTTTGGGATGAATATTGTTCTAAACTAATCCAATCTTCAAAACAAGCTACTCTGTGCTAATAGAGGAGGAGGAATTGTGAAACTTTGTTTACTGAAAGAGAAATAGATTAAAGATGAAAACATTATAAAAATAAAAAATATTACCTTTTAATGCCTCTAATGAACTTTTGGGGATTTTGCAAGACTATTCAACATATCTAGACCACTCCTTATGAAGCAACAAAGACACCATCTTTGCACCGTTGCCATGTCAAGTCATGCTCTTCAGCTGGCCAGAAAGTGATTTCCCACCATCTACAAATGAATTAGAGAAAATAGTAATAACACCCTTTACATTTCGGATTCAACTCTTTCAAATTGAGCAATGTGTAAAATGAAAATGTAAGACATTATATATGTACATCATTGATTTGAAATGAATTAAGTTTACTTGATCATTTATTCAGTTAATTAAGGTAAAGAAAAATTGTACTTTTATGGTCTTTTCAGGAATCAGTATCATAAAGGGTAGGTACCAGATTTTTGCTGCAGCTATAACGTAAGAAACTCATTGAGGACACAATACCACCTTGCATCAGTGGGGTCTGAAAAACCTTAATCTAAACGCCATCATAGTAATTGAGAATGGTTAATGATTTAATGTACCACTTACCAACTTCACAAGGATTTCAACATATACACATACTCCCCTAACAACTTCTATATAAACTCAACTCTTGACCGTGTCATTGAACAATTCAATTCACAACCAGTTCAGTCATCTTAGTCGCATTTTCACAGTAACATAAAATTTCTGTGGAAATATGGCAAAACTTGGTGGCTTTGAAGCCCACTTTTGCATTGCAGTAATGATTTTGAGCATGTTTTACGTAACCAAAATTGTGGCACAGGAATCAGCATTAGCACCCACATCACAAATGGAGACTGGTGCAGCGTCTGCTTTGTCTGTTTCTGAGGTGGCCTTATATTCTTCTATGTTGGCTTCTGTGGTGGCATTTATGATGCAATGAACTCCAAGACATTTGGGGTTCGAAAATTTGTCACTTGCTGAGGGGTATTCATGTTTGATTTGTCTTATAGGTTTAAATTGTATGCATACATAATGAATTTGAAGTGTTGTTTCTCTTTTCTTACCATGCATATATATATGCTTGCTTCTTCAAAGATGGTTTTGGCATTGTTGTAACATAGTGCTGCAATGAGTTACAGCTCTTAATTTTGTTAATTGGTGTGAATAGATTTGTTGTAATTATATATTGGTTCCATTATATATATAAATATCAGAAGAAATAAAGTTCTTTTTTGGTCTCTTTTATTAAATTCTTCAATATATGAGAATTGGCTTATGCTGTGCTGCTTCGAAGAATAATAGTGCAACACTTGTAACCAGTTTACTTTGGAACAGAAGTTCATTGAAAAATTTAAATTATCATGGTGTTGACGATCAAAATGATTATATATTGTGTATTTTGAATGAATGCATGGCAATTATAGGTCATAGAACGAACCATATCTGTCATAATTTCATTCTAAAGTGACATATTTGATGGTGCCAATAAAGACGAGTTCATGTGTGTCTCTTAATAAATGTTTTTTAAAATATCAGATTCTTAAGAGACATTTCTTAACAATTACAGCCTATATTAAGAAATGGTTTCGGAATAAATTTTGTTAAAGAAAATTTACAGATCAACTTTAAAATTAAAATTTACGAGGAGAGTTAATTTTGAAAAGTATAACACCTGGTTTAAATATAAATAATTTAGGAATACCAATTTAAAAAAAAAAAGAGGGTGGTGTAAAAAGTAAAAACTTATAAAAAAACATTGATGCCCTCTTATCATAAGTGGGCCTATTTCGTAGGACCATGCACCTCTGAGGTTTCTTGAGACACCTCTAAATTTTTAAATTTTTCTCAAACTGTCCCGTTTAAAAAGATCATTGTGCTCATTATTTTTTAGAATGGACAAATTTAGAAGCTAATTTTGGATCTAGAAATAGCTTTCGAAAAATTACCTATTTCAAAAAAAGAGGTATCATTAAAAATATTTATGAAATGGACAAATTTGAAAGTTATTTCCGAATTTGGAATGGCCTTCGGATTTACCTATTTTAAAAGTATTTTTTTGAAAAAAATAATTTCGGAATAGGTAATTCCAGAAGACAATTTTGGATCTAGAAATAATTTTTGAAATTGCCTATTTCAGAATTGAATGTGTAAAAGAATCATTATATTCTTAATTATCTTATTATATCATTACCTATTTTGAAATTTCCTATTCCAAGAATGAATATATCAAAATAATTATATCATTGCCTATTTAAGAATTTCAAAATAGGCAATAATATAATGAGATAATGATATAATTTCAAAATAAATAATGATATAATTATTTTGATATAATTCCAGAATAGGCAATGATATAATTATTTTGATATAATTTCAGAATAGGTAATGATATAATTATTTTGACACATCCACTTTTGAAATAGGCAATTTCAGAATAGGCATTGATATAATGAGATAATTAATTATATAATAATTTTTTTATACCTTCAGTTTCAGAATAGGAAATTTTACAAATTATTTCCAGATCTGAAATTGACTTTCGAAATTATTTATTCCAGAATTTATTTTTATGAAAAAATATTTCCGAAATAGATAAATTCGGAAGTCAATTTCAGATTTACATATAGCTTTCGGATTTGCCTATTCCGGAAATATTTTAAATACACCTCCTTTTTTCAAAATAGGTGATTCTAAAAGCTATTTTGAATTTTGGAATTGGTTTTTGAATTTGCCTACTTCTAAAATATTCTTATTTGTTTTTAAGGTTTAGGTTAGAGGTATTTTGATCTGCACAATAATAAAGAGGGACAATTTTGACTTTTTATTAAAAAATTTGGAAATGTCCTAAAAAAATACTTGGAGGTCCAGAAAGAATCGAGAAAATCATTCGTAACCGAGTTAGTCTTAAAAAAATAACGAAGAGGAATGAAAATAAATAAAAATATGTAAATAATCATGGTCTCAGCCAAATAAAAATAATAAATAATAACTAGTTGTATCATAATTACTTAAATAGAAATATAAATTTTTGGTAAAATATCTACTTGTAATACTAATTTATTGGCATTTACATTTCTTGGTTGAATACAAGACTAATCATGAAAACTGGAGAACAAAAACTTCTTATAATTCAGTCTCCTTTAGGTATTTTAAGACTAAAATCCCTACTTAATACACTAACTTGTTCATGAATAATTCTTTACATAAAATTTAATTCGAACATATGAAGACCAAAAGCCTATTTGTATAAGACAGAAAAATGTATAAGATTTTCGTACACTCCAACGCACTTTTTATTCAAGTTATATTACAACTGAATAAAAGAACAGGTTTTTTCGGCCCACCTGTACTTGGGTCTAGGCCAACATATACTGAAAAAAAAAAAAAATACTCAACCACCTTTGAAATGTCTTTTTCTTCATGTACCCCTATATTTCCAAATTCAATTCCGCCTTTATCATCCTTTTTTTTTTTTTTGAAATACATTATTTAGAGTTACGTAAGAGTAATTATTTTACCTTATTCCAGAATATCCATTCCAAAATATCATCCACCATTATTATAAAATAGCTACTTGCAAAGACATCTCTGATTCTATTCTGAAATCTATAATATAAAATGTGTTTAGTATGGATAATATTTTTTTCCAAATGTTAAAAGATTTTAAAATAACATTTTAATATATCAAAAATATACTTGCGTAGCAAGAAAAGTATGGAATGCAGGGAAAACAAAATTCTCTCTACTGCCTTACACTCCATAAAAATCTATCTTCATTCTTCATAATTACGTACCATTCTGAAAAAAAAAAAGATAAATGTTTCTGACATATAGGAAGAAATGAACAAAAACCTTTACATAATTAAATGACACAGCCAAAAACCAGAGAAAATAATCTTGCAGTATAATATAAAAACGAAGAAGCAATGCAAGTTGATGAGATATTAGCACGACACAAGCATCTGGCACACATCAAAGTGGGGACACATGTTTTCCATCACCAACAAAGGGAATAACCACACAGTCACTGAATTTAGCAGCGGATATCTAAACTCACTTTTGAAAAGAAAAGAAAAATTAAGAAAAACCAAAATTGATCATGCACGTGACCCTCAAGGGTCACATGCAGCGATTGGATTTGGCCATAGTCCTCCTCCATGTGCCTTGTCCATGTCCATAAATTCAGCTGAAATCTATGAGAGGATGGTTGTGAGATGTGACCAAGAAATGTTCTCCAATAGGAATGGAAGTGAAGCCACACACCCCAATGCCAAACCATTTGAGGCAAGAGATCCCCCATTTCCTAAATTTGCATTTATGATTGTCATTAAAGGTGCCACATAAATTCCCTAGACATGCCTCTGAAAATCAGTTAATGTCACGGATGGTGATTGAAACATCAACAGCAAGAACAGCCACTACTCATAGCTTGTGGTTTCCAAAGAGAATGTCAGTTTAAATTAATGGGAGTTGGGATTACAATGTCAAAAATGTTTAATGTCTAGTAAATATCATAAACTTGTGGAAGTCATTCAATTGGGACTACAAAAGCTGTGTTAAATCTGCTTTCCCTCATAAGGGAAAAAAAAAGGAGAGGTTTTGATTGGTGCTCGAAGATCTATTGATATGGTATGGAAAAGAGGGAGATAAAGACACCTTCAGTTACGGAACAAGTGAAAGCAAAAGAAAAGACAGGGAAAAAAGGAGGTGCATCCACTCAACAACCCAGACCTTTGGACAGAGCAGCAAAGAAAGAAATTCAAGCAAAGTTTGTTGTACCACTGTTATCGTATCTACCATACCAATATCTTGTTACCAAAAGGAATAGATCCTTGTATAAAGCACATGCAGTATATATGAGGGTACCATGGTACACATACTTTGTTGCTGCATAATCATCACATTCATATAGGTGCCAGTGCTTCTTACCCTATTGCAATGCATTTAATATAACAAAACTCAGCATGTATTTTAAGAAATAAAGTCTACTAAATTGTCATCAATTTCATCATTTATTATACCACTTTAATTTCACACCAAGTCTAATATCTAGGGTTTGGGGTATATTTACATCAGCTATCAGTAAAATCATCCTTGAACTAATAATTTATAATAATGTAACAACCTATTTTCTATACACAAAGTGTATATTTTCATTATGCACATGTATGTACCTTTTTACCATATTAACTCTATAATTCCATGCTTTAGTAGAGTTTATTTGTTATCTTCAAGAATCTTTAACCTACTTGGTTGAACCATATATCAAAGTTTGAAATCCTCCCTTTAAAAAAAATGAAAAGAGATAATATATATATGTATATATTGATGAAACCAGATAAAGTAGTAGTAAAATAAAATGGAAATGATGATGGGAAGGTGACTTTATTGAGTTTATTGGGAAGAGGAGGAAGTGGCTAGCTAGTCTAGGTCTATACCCTGTTGATAAATACTGGTAACTAACCTAATGAAAGTGTTGGATATGTGAATAGTGATGTGAAGAGGGATATATATCTGAAAATCACCCGACAGAAGGCTGAGCAAGTGAGGAATAACATGAGGAAGATTTGGGTGAGGGGTGACGGGAAGGCATGGGTAAGTAATGAAAATGGTGCTGAAAATGTTGTTAGGGTGAAAAATGAGGACCAGCTCAAATTTCAAAGAAAAAGACAAGGTAGAAAGATAGATACTATAGGATTTCTTTCTTTCTTTATTTCTTACCTATGTGGTACGAAGGCTGGCTTTCCCTAAACGATGACACGAAAAACATCCCATACATACGGCACACCACTTTTGGACAAGGTACCACTTCATCTCTTATCCTTCTTGCTTTGCTTTGTGCTAACTTGTTCTCAACTCAAGGGCCTCACTCTCTCTCCATTCACTCACTTCAATAAAGAAAACCCTCATCATGACTTTGTTTATTTATACTCACCTTCGTTGAGTGCTATATATAGGAGATTATGTTTTCAATTTATAAATTCTCTATACTTTTTTAATGATTGTCTAAAAAAATTGGAATGCTGTATTTTTATGATTTCTAAAACTTAAATTGATAGAAAACAGTTGAGTACAGTAAGATAATTTTATATAATTTTGAATGGTATATTTATTAACTTTTATAATAATTGATAACAATAGAACAACGAATAAGGAATGAAGACACATGTAAAAGAAGAGAAATAAAATTTTTTAGATAAGTCATAATAGAGAATTTGAAGATATAAAATATATAAATATATAAAAATGACAATATCATAAAGACTAAATTATCGTTAGCTAATATTATTTAAAATCTCTTAGTATGAAATATTGAGAATTTGTCAGCAAAATAAAAAAATGAAAATGCTTAATAAAGTGAGGTTTTATAAATAAATCAATGAATATAGTTGAAGATATGAAGACAACATAATAACTCTGTTAAAGATGGTGATGATTGAAGTGACTATCAATTTTAATATATTTTGTATATTCATGAAAGATTGAGTTATAAACAATTTGAATAGTATTTTTATTATTATAATACATAATAATCGGTTTAGAAAGAAAAATATTCATGTTAAAAAGAAGTTGACACAACTAAACTACTTCAGTAGTGGTTATAGTCATTATACAATATTCAACTTTAGTAAAGGAACGAAAAATAATATCTTGTTTCTTGCTCTTTCAAGAGATAAGATGTTTCTTAGAAAATGAAAAAACTTGTAATAGACTTATGATCATTAAGGTCACTAGTCTAATCAATATTAGAATAAACATACAACTCCAAGAAAGATGATGAGGAAAAAATAAGACAAAACTAAACACCACAAAGATATAATAGAATGTGAAGAACTTCCCAATATATTATAGTGAAGAAATGACAAATTAACTTAAACATGGACAACATAAGTAATATTAGAACGAGTGGTGAGATATAGTAACAATAGTATGATACAACGTAAGATTAAATAAAGTTACACAATTAAAAGAAGTATATTTCACATTGAGATTAATAAAGGTATCAAATGTGTAAGTATTATATATACGAGTTTGTGCCGTGACAATATATTTAAATTGAGAAAGAAGATAACATCTGGGGGAATATACAACTTCAATCCCTAGGAAATAATGAAGAGGACCAAAATCCTTAATTTCAAATTATTTTACCAACTACAATTTTAATTCTACAATCTCATCTATATGATCTTTGATGATTATCATGTCATCAATATATAAAGAGAATAATACAAGCATGTAAACTTCATAAACAAACCAGAGTCACAATCATTAGAAAATAATCCAAGAGATGCAATAATTGTAAGAAGTTCTCAAACCAAGCTTGTGAAGCTTGTTTAAGATTATAAAAAACCTTTCTTAACTTACACACCTCTTTTGGATTATAAGAAACACCTAGAGAAGGTACCATATAAACTTCCTCTCTCAGGCTACCATTTAATAAAGCATTTTTAACATCCATCTAAAAAATAACTCACTGACGAACAGGAACAACAATAATAAGAATACGAATGGTAGTAATCTTAGAACCCATGACAAATGTTTCTAGATAATGTCAATCATAATCCTTAGATAATGTTTTAATGATTAAGTGAGCTTTGTAAAGGCTCAATAAACACATCTAACTTTTTTAAGCTTGTAGACTCACCGAGATCCAACGACTTGTTTTCTTATAAGAATAGGTACCATGTCTCAAGTAGTTGTCTTGTACAAAGTAGAAAGTTTGTATTGTATAACTTAGTAGAAAGTTTGTAGTGTATAACTTATTATCAAAGTAGATCAAAGACAACCTCTTAATAAAATGCATAGCTCAAAAGATTTAATAATAATATTATATTGAATTTTAAATACAATACAAAACATAAGACAAACATAAAAAAATTCAAAAAATGTTTCATAAGATAAATCTAACAATATTAAGTATGATCGTCAATCAAAAAGACATATTAGTAGGATTCACATTTATTAGGAATCAATGATGAATCTTATACATTATAATGAACCAAGTTAAAAGGTGTATGAGAGGTAGAGACACTCTTAATAAAAGGTAAAATAATGAATTTAGTATGTTTAGAATCATACATAAAAAATATCACTAATTTATTGTACCTTTCCTACAAATTTAATGGGACTACACAATTTAATTTAGAGGAAAAACACATGTACACCACAAAAATGTCATAAATGATAGTTAGATGATGTAAATTCAAATAAAAAGATGATAAATCAATAGTGAAAGTTGTATCAATTGAAACCTTTAGCTTATCCAATATATAAAGTCTTCTATACAATGATAACATGTAATTAAATAATAGTATCCTACTATATCAAATAAATTGTCTTGTATTAGTTAATTCATATTCGTGTTTATAACTATTAAACGAGAAGTGATATTGATTTCTTTTCGATATTTTTAGCTTCAATTTATAATGATTGTATTTGTTCATTTTAAATTAAATATATCTAATTGTATACTAAGGAGGTTGCATTTCATTTAGGAGGAGATTGAGAAACATAATAGTAAATATATTAATAATAAGTATAGTTGTGAAAAAAAGACAAATATAATGACTATTTTTTAAAACCTATTGATGCTTACAGATAGACATATAAGAAGTATTTTCAGTTCTAATGATGAGCTGATTAATAATTTATTTGAACTTATTTTATAAGATAAATATTTTGAAAAATTTTATGAAAATGATTTATGTTCATAATACATTTTCACCAATATCATTTAATTTAAGTTAACTTTTACAATTAAAAATAATGTATACATTAGTATTTATATGATAAATGCTCATTTTATAATTAATTTATCAAGCAAGCACTTAAGTATAAAAATTCCAAAAGTTATTAACATTTACAAATACATCCCTCTATAAAAGTGCATTTATTCAAAGATAAGAGAAAATAGAGACAATGCTCATCCAAGAGGTGCCGACATTCCTTTCATTATATAATCTGCTTATTCGACTATTAATATAAACATTGAAATTTTTTTGTTAGTACATTGCTTTGGTGTAAAATCCTAGGAAGAGTAAATGAATAAAAATATAGTTTAAAATGATATTTTAAATTATGAAAACAAAAACATTTTAATATTTTATCATAAGATTAACAAGAATTAAATAAGATTAACAAGAATTAAATATAATTAAAAGTTTAAATTTAACTTATTGTCACAAAATCTAACTTGAAAGGTGAAGATTGTCCTTTTATAAAGATGTCACGTAAAACTTTTAATAGACTCATATACTATATTAGAAAATGAATTTATAAAATATTATATTATAAAATATAATAGACTCATATAATAGTATATAGACTCATATATACTATATTAAGATATAATATAGATTCATATATAAATTAATTTATATTCATTAATATAATAGACTCATATATTATATTAGAAAATAAATTTAAATTTAACTCATCTTAAAAAAAAAATAACATATAAAGTGAGAATTGTCCACATTTATTTTTAATCAAGTTTTGGATCTCCAACCTATATTTCTAATTGATTTATAATATTAAATTTAAAAACTCATTATATATATATATATATATATATATATATATTTTTATTACTTTTTAGAATATATATTATATACGTATATATAGTTTTATTTTTGTCAAATATATTATTTATTCACTCACCTTTTTCATATGCGATTTTATTCTCAACTAATTTCAAGTCTCCATAAATATTTTAAATTTATTTTCGGCAACTTAACAGTTTCATCCAAGTATATACCGATAAACATTCACTTTAAAATAATTATTTTTAAAATTACATCTAAATTATTTTTTATTGTGACAATACAAAAATATTCATAGGGCCATTGTGTAAAAATTAAACTATAATTTTCAGTCCTTCATATTCTTAATGATATTCCTTACTTTTTTTTTTAAATCTCCATTAATATTATTTAATGACAGCGTAACACATTGATTTATTTTGCTTGCACAGTTTAAACCTGTTTTACATTGTCAACTAATTAGAAATTAACATTGATACGATTCATAAAGCAGTTAGAAGTAAAAAGAAAAAAAAAAACTTACTATTTATAACAATTAATACGAGATCATGATATGATATTTTTACATTATCTTTACGTAAAATGTTTACTATATATTTAAATATGTTACACTATAAAATTTAAAGCAACATGTGAATGATATAACTAAATGGCATGTCCTGTCATTAACCGGTAATAATAGAGAAAGAAAATCTAACCATCAAAATTAATAATTTTAGAATACTTGAATAATTTTAAAATTATATTGTTCATGCATTGGCAATATAAAACAGTTTTACACAAATAATCATTCATGACAATTATATTAACTTTTAGAATAATTATCTTCAAATTTTTATTAACGACAATTTGTTTTAGTTAACAGTTATTTTACATTGCTATAGAATACGACCATTTAACTCTTAAATATAGCCACATTACAAAAGGTCAATTGATGGTGCAAAAACCAATTGATAATCACTATTGCTATTTAATATAATTATTATAAAAATAAATAAAAGTTTTTATATGACTTAAAACTAACTTATTCATATAAATTAATATATAGAATCTCTTCCATCACAAAAACTATATTTTTAATTTACATATAAACTAGTTTAGTTTATAAAAGAATATTTTATTTTTTGATTTTATTTTCTTCTAACTACTAACATGCTTATAGTTATTAGTTGTTGCAATTAAAGGAACGTGTATTACCTATATTTTTCTATTTGTAAAGGGATATTTTAGATTGTAATTTTTATCACATTTGATCCGATCCTATTCTTTTACACTTATATATTTTATTTTGGCCTCTACAGTATATGTCAGGAAATGCACCTGCTAAAACATATATATTCTTTTATTTGTTACGTAGTGAACATTTTGGTTCTCGTGTCCAAATGCACTCATGTATCGTACATGTTACTTTCGCGTACCAATCATTATTAGATGCGTTTCATTGTTGAAAAATAAAGCTGTTAGCTGTGATCTGTACGTATTAATTAATTAAGAATGTTTGGCTCTATGATTATTTATCATTATGATTATCATATAAGTTTGAGGTATGTATATATCAATACTATAGTTAGTAGGTAGTTTGCATTAATTCTTGCTTTCCTAAGTTCCAATCATGAATGTCTGGTACAAAAGTAAGACCTTGATGCAAAAAAAGACATTGTTTTGAGGATAAATTATAGAATACTTCAAACTTCAAAGAAAGAAAAAAAAACTTCTATCTCTCTCTCTCTCATTTTTAAAGATAGAAATTTATGAAAATTATGATGTTTGCATTTTATTTTATTTTTTTGATGAAAGATGATTTTTTCATATCTATTTTAAAGAATAGACATACAAAAAAGTATGCTTTGTGATACGCATTTGTGGGGTGTATGTTAAGACAAACATTTGGTTGAAAACCTCTCTGTAAAATATATGAACTGATTCTGAACTCAATAAAACACAGAACATAATATTTTTTTCAGAAGCGGGGCATCTTATGTTACAAGTACAACAAGGGAGTGCCCACAAAAAAAAAAAAGTACAAACAATGGACATTTTTTTTTTTCAGCGAAGACACTTTTTCAAGAACATTATATTTCTAAAAACATAAAGTTAGGCTTGAGAATATAATTTTACACCAACTATTCAATTTTGCAGTCACGATCTTACATAGAAAAGCAGAATTAATATATAATATTGTGATAGGATAAAGATGGTTTGACATCCTTAAAGGGTATATACACCCCTGGAGAAAAAGAAAGAGATAAAAAAGTAAGAGTAAAAGCAATAACCAAGAGAAAGATAATAACGAGAGATTGTAAAAGTGGATATAGAAAAATGAGGTTGTTTATCATAACATACAAACGATAACATAGATAAAGAAAAAAACATCGATGTTTAGGTGGCTCTAGTGAAAAAATAAACTATTACATAGTGATGGTTCATGATGGTGTGCATAGAGTTATTATTTGAGGGGCAATAGTTTGCCTCAAAAGGGGCAACCGAGTGGGGGAACGAGGGAAGGAAAATACCAGAAATGGAAAATGGGTCATTAATAATTAGGAAATTGATAGCTGACTAATGTGCAAAGACATTAACTTTGGTTCAGTGATGGAAGACTTGTGGGATATTGTCCTTTTTGCCAACTAAGAGAAACTTAATGAAATGAAGGACTTATGGCCATCGGTTTAACCATAGGAGAGAAGCACCTAGTGGCACCACTTTGTTGTTGCCTACCCTCATTTTGACCCCTTATTTATGATCCTATGTTTTTGTAGGGTCCAGTAGCCATGTGTTCTTTCTGCTCTCTCATCAATCTCTACAATAACCATACGTACATTAACATTATGCCATGTTTCTGTGTACACTAATCCATGCCATATACTCTATCCAAGTTTTCATTATGCAGACATAATCAACTGCCTGTGGGGACTCGTTGTGTCAGCTTCACACTGTGGCCTTTATTCTATTTGTCTGCAGGAAGATCATTTGAAAGAGTTAATCCATGGACCAAATCACAGAAGATTTGGTTACTGTTTATTTCATGCGTGCATTTACGTGTATACACAGTATATATACATATGTATAGAAGCTAGCACTGTAGTTTCATTATAATAATTGTTGATGAAAAGAAGATAAAATACTTCTCCTGATTGATTTGTGGACAATGAAAGTGAACTTATTGATCTACTTTTTATTTGATAAGACGGCATATTGCAAAAATTAAAATATCATGAAAAAGAGTACATAACATGCACATCAATCACCAAGAGGATTTGCTTTGTTAGGGTTTAAAGATGTTTAATGTGTTTGCACGTTTTTCTCTCACATTAGTCATTTCAAGATGGGGGCGGCTATAACTCGTTCAAATAAATTTATTAATTGCAATTTTGTTATTAATTAAAGCCTATTCCAAACCTAATTAAAATGATGTTTCATGAGTAATTAACATGTGTTGACAATCAATTGATACTGGTAAGTTCTTCAATAAATTCGAATTGAAAATACCAAAGACCGTACCACCATCAATGGGAGATAGTTACTATATTTAGATCACGCAATTCTTCCCAATTAAATTGTTTTTATAGATTGCGTAATACATGCAATTGTATGCCTTGTCACCCTCTTACATGGACTATTGGGAAAATATAATTCAAATTTAATTAGTTAAAGCATTCTCTTCAAACTGTCCAAAGCTGAAATAATAATGGTGCCTAACATTACCTGGTTGGCATGATGTGTGAGTTGTATCTCTGCCATTTTTTCCACCTCAGAAGACATCATTGTTGAAGTAGCTAAAATCCCAAGAAACAAATGAATTGTAATGGTGTAAAGGAGGGAGCTATTATAAGTAATCTAAGGCACGTATTGTCTAGCAACCTAGGAGGTAAACCAAACAGACCAAAAACTAAACCACCAAACACACCCAATATTCCCTCATTACATTACAGCTTAAACCCTAGGTTATGTCACTAGATTGAGAAAAAAATTTCAGCTATATAAAGTTAGGTTATTAGTTGAGTGATTAGTTCAAGTATCTAACTAATTGGGGTGAGATTCAAGCCTTGTATATATCCACACCGTAAACGTTCCATTGAGATAAAGAAAATGTATCCATTGAAATAAAGATCATCAGGCCCACCGACTGAACTACCATAATTGATTTCCGACAATATTCTTTGAGGAGACAAGATGATCACATGATCTCTGCAAATTTGTGTGTTTTTGGACATAGGCTTTCAAGATCTATTAAGAGACCTGACTTATAGTCAAGATGATAATTAATATTAGACCTGTCATAAAAATAAAATAAATTTGAGACCATATCAGATTACAAATACAATAACAAAGAAAGGGGAACGGCCACCATAATAATTAATACATATGGCATGTTCAAATTTCAACCCTCTCAAAAACATGCCATACAAGGTTTATATGCAAAACCTTAGAAACTGGAGCAAAGAAATCAAAGAGACGTTTCGGGCAATATCTCCTCCCTGGGATCCTCTGCAGCAATTTTTTCTTCTGCCATCATTCTGAAGTCTCAGAGCGCTTGATTAATCGTTACATTACAATCCAATGGTCCTGGTTTCTGCTACAGAGAAAGCTTTGTTGGAGAGGCTGACATGATCCAACTCATATCTTTTTGGTCAATAAATTTGTGAATAGCACAAAATTAATGTTGAATAGACGCTAATACATTACTAAAAAAAGAATCAGGCGCACTTAATTCAAGGTCAAACTTGTAATATTATAGAATAATTTCAATCATCCAAAATTAGGTTGTTTTAATTAAAATTTGTATAACTAAACGTACGTGAGTAGTTGTACATGTAATATGATAATAGATGATGAAATACATTTACGTAAACTTTCAATTTTATTTATATGTTGTGTAATTACACATCCAATTATTATACTATTGAGGTTATTGGACACTTAATTAAACCTCAATTTAGAAGGTCCTATCATCTTTATGAGATTATGGCTGAGGAATCTAACTTAAATGATGGAATGAATTTAAGGTTTGTCTAATTATTAGTTATAATATCATAAATAAACCAATTTTCAATATTATGAAATTAAAAGTATTTTTTCATTTTTACAGATTTTGGCTTTCCAAAATGAATGACAAATAAAAAAAGTTTTACAAGTTCAGGATCATAACATGTTGACTAAAGCTAGGATAAAAAATTCTCCTTTAATTTAACATGAGAATAAACATGGGATAAACTTTTAAACTATTGGCATATCTAAAAATTTAAAGAAAAATCATCTTAAAATAAAACGAATAGGTTCTTTGTTTCAGGATGGGGCATTACACTCAAGAAGTTACAAATCACACTTAGATATTACATTATACTTGATAATTATTACTCATGACTTATATACATTTTATTACATTACATGTAATTCAATTTAATTGTGTAACATATAATGTTTGTAATTGTAACATATAAATATGGTTGTCCAATTAAACATGATGAATTATTTCTACCAACCCACACCAACAAGAAGGGTGGTTGGGTTGATAGTTATTCTCTTGATAAGTTATTATTTATAATTTTTGTTACTTTATTTATATTTTTAACCTAATTTCGTAATATTTATAACTTTCAATAATCATATAGGAAACCTATCATGAGCGACTGAGAATTATAAAATCAGATAATTATGAATGATCAATTTCTAATATCCATAAAATAAATACAGTGAAAAGATCTAGCTGAAGGAAAGAGTAGAGGTGGGATTAGAGTTTATGACACTACAAACTTAGCTGCTAACATCTGCCAAAAAATGTCATCCCTAACTCAATTCTCATTACTTGCTTCTATCACTGATTATATTAATCGGTTGGTTGAAAATGAAAGAATTTGTCAACAAGCCCAGCAAACAAATGAAAAAGACTAATATTGCAACTAAAAGAACTAACTTAAATCAAAGGATTGCATTTGAGTTTGCAAATCACAAATAAATTAAATTGATTTGAGATTTCACTCATTTTTTGCTTTTATATTTGAATTTGAAATTTTGGATTATTATTAGTTTTCACTTTGCAATTGCTATTTTAAAATCAATTCATTTTGTATTTCAATGATTAGTTGGGATTTTCACAATTATTATTTCAATTTTGCATTTATTTAAAAATTTAGAATTTACTTGGATTTTACTTTGTAAATCCTATTTGAAATTGTATTGTTATGAAAATTTTCAATTTGGATTTTAAATTACATTATGGTTCAATTGGATGATGATACATTCAAATCCGCGTGTTTTTTTTTTTAATTTCTAACTTAGCACCGATTAAACGGAATCTACTATAATTTTTTCTTTTATTTTTTTAATTAGCGTCTATATCTCAAACGTTAATTACTTTTTTCTTAATATTGAGCGTCGACAACACTTACTCTTTCTTTTTATTAGTCTATTTTTGAGATGCTAGTTACTTCTTATTTTTTATATGTTTAGTATTGGTTAGACCGATACTATATTTAAATATTACTATTTTGTTATCTTCACAAAAAATGATTTTGGTTTGAAAGATATTTTTTATTGAAGTCGTAGACATCAATAGAGTATTAGTCATTTGACTAAAACTAATTCGACATTAATAGAGTGTTAATCATTTAAATATTACTATTTTGTTATCTTCACAAAAAATGATTTTGGTTTGAAAGATATTTTTTATTGAAGTCGTCGACATCAATAGAGTGTTAGTCATTTGACTAAAACTAATTCGATACTAATAATTTTACACACAATAAAATTCGTAAAACAGTTACATGAAAATTACAAACAATAAAAATTGTAAAAATTAAATTCAATAAAAAAATATTTTAAATTCAAAAAAGTATCTAAAAATAAATAAAAATTTAATTTGACTAATACTTGTTATATTAACTTATTTAAATAAAAATAACTTGTCCAAATAAAAAAAACATATACAGCTTTTAGAAGATAAATATAAGTACTAAAAAGTTTAATAAGAATTTATTTATTTAAAAAAATATAAAATTATAATTATGTAATAATATATTTTTGTTTAAGAACACAGATTTTATTTATGTAATAAAACTTTTACAATTATATCCTTCATGTTATTTTATATTTATCAATTAGTTTAACAAATACTTCTAATCCAATAAATTAATTTATCAGTTTGGAACTTATTAGCTAGCAATTAGTTTATTTGCTAAAATATAATTTATCAACTAGAAATTAGCTTCTCTCAACTAAAAGGCTAGCTTATAAACTACTTCAATTAATATATCAGTAAGTTTCTATCAAACATACTCTTAATATAAAATTACAAAACTCAATTTGATTTCAATAATCTCTAATTAACTATTTTCTTATAACGAACTTTACTATTATGGCATAATGTTTAGTATTAATTACACCGTAAAAAAAAAAGAAAAAAAAGTCCTCCCTTGTGTAGTTTCAAATTATATTCATTATTTTTTTGTGACTAACATACTTTAAAGTTCTCAACGTAGGAGTTTGAAAATAAAATCTAAAACTTTTGTTAGTTTTAATAAAAGTTCTCTCTAAAATAGTTTTATTATTTATCTTGTTGGAGTTTCCATATCGACTAGATATGAGATATTTTTAATAGTTTGTAAATGGGTGTAAACATCATCTTACAAGCTGATTTTGTAAGATTGAGTTAGGCTTAAAGGTTCACTTCTGATATGATATCAGAGTCTATCCTAGTACGGTTGTTAGACTTATCGGATCACCCACTATCGAGTCACTATCAAACCATCCTTACATATAAGTTTCATGCTCAAGTTGAGAAGTCTCGACGTAAAGGAGGTGTGTTGGAGATCTCACATCGATTATAGATGAAATATTTCAATAATTTATAAATGAATGTAAACCTCACTTTACAATCCTCTGTTAGACTTAAAGTCCACTTCTAATAAATATCATTTAATTTACAATGAAATGGACAATTAGTTTGTGATAAAAGGGACCCAAGACTAATTTAAAATGTAACTTCATTTAACATTTAAAAAAAGTTATTTCACCCTTTTTCTTTTATAAAAAGTGTTAATTATTTTTTAAAAGGTTTTCTTTAATATACGCTTGGCTCCTCTTTTCGTTTTGGAAAAAAGGAAAAAAATAGAAAGATAAGCAAAAAAAACTACATTAACACTACTAACACTTAGAAGATTAGAATTTAGAAATGTGGGATATTATTCAACTTTTTCCTTCCCAATCTTATATATAGGGAAAACATTTGTGTTAAGTTTACATACGAAAAATTATTAGAAATATATATTGCTTACATGACGTAGTTATATAACTTTTAAAACAAAGAAATGATAATTACTATTAATTTAACTTACGCAAGCACTTTCTTCCCAAACGGGAAAAGGATGAGAAAACGTGAATCTCACAACCAAACTTGTCCCTTTTTATAATCTCCAACATATCAAAGAAGGAATTTTAAATGTCAAATCAATATGCATTTGTCTTTCCTTTTCCGTATACAATTGCGTAATAAACCCACCTAGTATTATTTTGGTAAAGCTTTACATTTTATTGATTACATTGGAACCACATAATAAAACTTAATTTATCATTATAACTAAAAATTAATATTATAAAAACAATTTTTCATCAAGAGAGGATTCCTATTAAATTTTAAAGGAGGAGGAGAAGAGATGAAGAAATGAGATGAAAACATTTCCAATATTGCAATCTATACACTTGTAATTTATATATCTCACAATTTTCCTTTTTTGTGACTCTTTAATCATCTAAGTAATAAATTTCAGTATGCGATGTTGAAGGATGTGAAATGGCTATGATGGATGTAGCACATGCCTGACCTGTTTATCCCATTCAAGTATGGGTATGGAGGAAAAAAGTTGCACTCAATGACTGGTGTGAGGAAGAAGGAAGCTTTCTTATAAAGCATAAGCAGAAGCAGAGATTCTGTGTGCCTTCCATCAATGGCTCTGGCATACGTAATAAATGTTAAATGAATTGTTATATCATTTTGAATAATATAATTAAACAATTTAAATTATTGAAAGACTAAATCTATATATAAATAAAGTGAAACAACGTACATTTAATCAGTAAAACAAACTTTTTTTCTCAATATTACAGAAAAATAATAAATGATAGTTGATATGAAGATGATAAATGTAGAGAGCGATAAATGTGAGATGAAATGTCTACCAGAGAGCGTGCATAAGCTTAAGAACACTAGCACAAAAGAAAAGGACCAAGTAATGATTAATTAAGGTTTTAATTAGACGTGCTGTCGATTAATTACATAATTTGATTATGGCTTTTAGAAGGAAACTTTTTCAAGGTTTTGTTCTCCTCACATCTAGTAAGAAATCGTGTTAACCAATTATTTACATATGGACCATTGAACCAATAATAGAATATTAATTTTGATGTCACAATAATAGAAGTACTAATTATAGTTAATTAAAAGTAAACATTAATAACCTAAACTAACTAACACTCCGAACTCGTTTAGTTATCAGTATCTAATAGATGAAAAATAGAATAAAAATATAATATACAGAAAAAGCAATGTAAAATTTTATTCAATGTTTCATGAATATAATGATAAATATTAGATGATAGTAGAATGCGAATAAAGGGATTCCAATAAAATTGGTATATTACATCCATTAATCATTTGTCATGTACCAGAATAGCATCGAAACAAAATAATAGAAATACATTAATAATGAGAAAACCACACCAAAATTCATGATAAAAATATAGCAAATTTAAATTTAGGTAAACCAAATTTATTCCTAAAGAAACTAAGTTTACAAGGAGTTAATCACTTAAAATCAATTCTTTCTTTTAAATAAAGATTTGAAATGTCGAATTACATTCAAACCAAAAGCATAGTCAACCACGATCTACAACGTCAACAGTAACAATAATTAGCAGTACCGATGTGTCTTAAAATTTCCCAAAAATTCACCTTAGCTACCACGAAATATACTACCACTAGAAGCAAAAACCTAAGCAGCCACAAGCAAACTTATTTGTATTACATATTTAATGTAGCATGGTCTAGGCAAAAGCAAGTTTACCATAACAATCCAAAGAGCAACCTTAACATGAAGACCAACATTAAAAAACTTTAAAACTTCAAAATTACCGATGTAATTAGACATAAACCCTTTAAATATAACTCCTGATATAGAAGTATGAACCATGAATAAAGCCTGCAAAATAGAAATATTAATATTAAAGAACCTTACATTATTGCATATTAATCAAATAACCCAAAATATATTTGCTCATGTTGTAAGACTCAATTTTCTGTTTACTAGAAATAATTTAAAAATTAATAAAAATTAAAATTAAGTTATATTAAATTTACACATTAAAAACCCAACTATTTATATATATAAAATATAAATATAAACAAGCAATAGACAAAATTATATAGCAAATTAAGATACTTTGAACACAGATATAAATAGTCTATAAATTCTCTAGTCTTCAACAACATCTGTTACCTCTATATCATAATTCAAAAAATTAGAAGAAAAATTAGACAGTGGGTGATACAAATCTTCATATACAATTTTGCTTTGAAGGAGTGTAACTTGTAATTATGATAATATCTAAGTCAATTTCTAAGGAAAAGAAGTGCAACCACACAAATATTCTTGCATGATATATTAATTCATCCGGCCTCCTCACATTCCACCCAATTGTATCACTACCCTTCATCTGGTTATGTTATTAGACAGTGTTTCTCATTATGCAAGATTTTGTCACATATTCTGCTGCCTTATACTTTACCTAAATTGTTATATTCTTCTTTGTAATATGTAAGTCTAACTAAGAACCAATCTAGACTGCATAGTGTGATAGACATGGTTAGTAGCACAGATATACAAAATACATTAAACATATTCCTAACAATAAATTGTACTAATCTACTGCTATTACCAAAATCAAACCTTAGACAAAATATCATGGACGGAATATACTGTAGTAGTAACATATTTTCCTAGTATCACAATGACATACTAAGGATTTTTTTTTTCAGGTACACTGTTTAATATGGTTAAAATGAGCATGTTTTGCACTACGTATTGACCTAGGCTCAAGTTTTGATTTGAACAAGATTAAAAATCTCCACTATATTTAACCTATTGTTCTTAAAGAGTACATTTTTAGAAGTCCAAATGTTCCACACACATGCCACACATAGACAACTCCACAACTTTTTGCTAAAACCAATTAGCTAGAAGTCTAAAAAATGTTGCTTTGTGGAGCAATGATTAACGACACCACACCTATCCATTCGTCTAACCTACTTGCCTTCTCACGTGTGAAGAACAAATGACTAACTGACTCACTAAATTTGCACATCATACAAGATATATCAGTAGATGCATTTATCTTTTAATGAGGTTCTCCATCGTAGTTATCTTATTTATTAGATTTTTTCATGCACAAAATTGAGTTGTCGGCAGATTTTTATTTTCTGAAATTGATAAAAAAAACTTCATCATACACTTCGCTAACCCCATCTTGACCCTATCATAAGCTAATCTAACTGTATAATCTTGGCTTTCGACTCCTTTCCATATCTACATCACACATATTCCATATATATTCTCAATGTTCTCCATAAACCTGTCCTAAAAACTTATCAATCATTGGTTTTTCCCATTTAAACCAACTTCTTCTCCATAACAATACCCATTTTCAATGGTTTTCTTGCCATTCACCTACCTCTACGACCAAAGCCTTCTTTTGAGTAGAGTTAGCAAACAATCTCATATACTTGGTTTAAGACTTTGATCTCCCAACCACTTGGCCTCCCAAAACAAAATTTTATTCCCATCGCCTAGTTTCCAAATTATGTTGTCATTGAACGATCTTTGTACCTTCCTATTGCCACTTACACTCCTAAGATCTTTCCATTCCACTGCGTTGCGTATATTCTTGATAACTATCATTATTTCTGTTCAGACTTTAAAATTTGTTTCCACTATCCCTTATCCTCCGTGCCTAATATCTTCGTTTTCATTTTGATAGAAGTGCTATATTAAAACTGTTCAATCCTTTAACTCCTAGATTACCATCCTCTTTATTATTACAAATTGTTTTCCAAATCACCCATTCTATCTTACATCATTCTTGTCCCCCAATCCTCAATTCTTGTTTCCCAGTCCCACAAAAACTCCCTCTAAACCTTAAATTTCTCTTTTTTTCATAAATGTTATCAACTTAAACCCTTAACCTTAAATTCATGCTATCTTCAACCCCTTATTTATTTCTCGATTATTTTCCTTAAATAATCCATCCAACCAACGTCCCATTTTTGCATCCTTCTTTGCTGCAATAGATAATAAATGAAAATAATGAAATTAATTAATTGGTAAAACACGCTAATTTTCTAAGAAAATATTCCTAGGTGTCCAATTAAATTATTATAAAAATATTAGTGAAATATGACAAATGAAATGCATCACTTATAATACTTTGGAGTTTTTTTTAATTGAAAAATGCGTCAGTCTTATCATTTAAAATATAATTTATATTTTCTAAAATACAATTAAAATTTAAATCCAATAACTAAAAGGACGACATTTTAAGTGCCGACTAAACATAAAATAATAAGTTGCTAAATTTGAGGTTAATTAAGTTCCGTAAGTAGCTTGTTTGCAACATTATAAGAATATTGAAAAAAGTTACATAAGTATTTTTTAAAAGTAAAACCTGTGTTACCATCAGAATCTGCATGATATTTTCTTCTCTTTTTCGTAGTTTCCATACAACATGTTTCCAACAATTTTGAATTCTCATCCTCAACTTCAGCCTATGATGACGACGTGAGATGGTTGAGTAACTTCTAATATTACCTATGTAAATTACAAAAGAAAAGAGACTTTTTTTATGCATGCAACAGTGCGATGTTAACCTTTTTTTCTTTTCATTTTTCGTTTCAGATGAACATATAAGGATAGGATCCTTCTCGGAAGCTGGTGAAAGTTCTCTTTTTGAAAGGAAAAGTTCCCCCTTTAAATTTTCTTGTTGTATTTCTGAGAAAGATATCATGAATACTATGCATGCATGGCCCCGCCAAGGGCTAACATTTTCAGTTTTTTAAGAATGTGACTTACCCCACCAAACCAGAGCATTCATCCAACAAATCAATGCAATTAATAAATCAGTCAAAACTTGATCATATCCAAAGCCTAAATCATAATCACAGTTTCTTTTTAATTAATTAAGTGTCGATCGCCACCACATACCCCAATATATCAAAGTGATCGAATAACTCTTTAATTTCCGCACTGGTCACTATAAAATAGATACGAAGAATTATCTGATCAATTTTTTTCACATATATTTTGCATAAAAGATAATTTTATTTAAATTACACGTGCTGTGGAATATTTTTCACGAAGTATTCAGCGGTGTTTGTCATTTTATTTGAGTCGTTCATATGTTAGACCAATTAAATTCTCTTTGGTGACGAATTTTGATTAGACAAAAAGAAAGAGGAGTAATGTTATATTAACCTAATGTTATATTAACCGGATGATATATTGTTGTTAGAAGAAAACATAAAAGTGAATCATTTTGTAGAAAGATACTGAATAGAAGGCTTTGCATAATGACAGTTTCCTGCAATAATTTCTTTTTCCGTCTGAGTCTCAGCACAAACAATAACTACAAGTTAAAGTAGTACCCCAGATCAAAGAGGAAGGGGAATTCTAAATAGCTGCGTAGAAGTTTTGCCAAGCATTAAATAATGATGCCATCTGGTCTGAACTTTATGTAATAACCTTATTTTCAGCTGAGGCAATTGACACATATGTGATGTACACATTTCAGAAATAAAGTTGAATGAGGTGGGAAACGAACAAGCCATATACGTGCCCATTAAGTATAGTCATATCAAGACAGAGACAGATAATGCAGTGACATTCTCACTTAGATTTTACCCATCTAGCTAAAGAATCACTTAATAACTCTTTGGAATTTGATTTTTTTTTTTTAATGTTGTGACAACTGATGCTGTTAGGGTTAGTTTATGATTTTACTGTGAAGCTGAAACAGCAGTGGACATAAGAATAAGGATGTTCATGATCCTATGATGCTTTTCCAGTTTGGAAGTACCTTTCAAAGGTTGTTCGTGTGGGTTGTGCTAATGAGTGTCCTTGCCTGCGGCTTTCTTTAACTTTAGTTTGTTTCTCTCAAATAGGATCTGAGCAAGTAGACCTAATTGATCACACCCCTGTCCCAGATAAATAAACGAATAAAAAATAGATTTATACCAATGTGATTCGATGGGCATGAACGTCAAACGCAACCTTTAATCACTCCTCACCTTGAGAAAAAAGGAAAAGGAACCTCCAAAAATCTTTCTCACACACATATGGTGATAACTGCTTGTGTGTGTGTTTTGTCGAAGCATGGTCTCTTACTTCTGCTTGAAGTTTTTTCTCCATATTCCCCAAACAAAAAATACCCTATACCCACAACTTGGGGAATCGCCAAGCATCAAAGAGAAAGAAAATGATCAAAGCAAGCAAGCATATGTCATTTGGATAATGATAATTGAGAAAATAAAAAAATGGAAAGAAAAGGAAACTTTAGTTCTCTAGGGTACAATTCAAAAGAAGGAATTTTACTTGTGTGTTTCCTTCTGCTTAGTATATGTTGAGATAAATGAATTTTTAATTTTTATATATTATTATATATACGAAAAATATATATTTTTCCTTTCAAAGTTATGGTGATTATGGGTCAAAATTATTTTTGCCTTTTTCCCTTTTCCTTTTATTGATTGGGGCCTCACTAACAAAGTTGTCTCATCTACTTTGAGGAGGATCAAAAGTACCTCAAATTAGCCCTCTGAGAGTGGTCCATTTATTTAAAGGATCATATATTTTGTTCCTACCCAAGGCATGATAATCATTTCCTTTAAAAACAAATATATATAATTCACAAAACACGCAGATATAATTTTTTTGGATTATGACCTTCATGCATTGCCTTTTGATCTCATTTTGATTGGCTGCATATCTAAAGGAATCAATAAGGTAAAGTTACTTAACGAGTCTGTTTTTTATAAAAAAGATAAAATCATTGATAATGTTTACCCAAAAGTTTTCCATCCCTATTTGCGGTAGTATTATTCTAAGAGTCTTTCTCAATTTTTTTTGGGACTGATTGAAATAATTTTTTTTATTGATAAAAATCATTATACAAATTAAATTGTAATAAATAAGTATTTACTTAAATTATTTATCCAATCCACCTTGTTGTCAACAATACAAAATAATATATATATATATATATATATATATATATATATATATATATATATGAACAATAATATATTATAGATTGGTATAAAAGTATCTTAGATTCTAAACCACCTCAATAACAAGGTTTATTATGTTATTATATACCAACTCGGCATGTTTAAACACAATTTTAAGCTATTTTATACCATCATGAGACTTTTATATAAAATAAATAATTATTTATTTTATAATTAGAACAATAAAGTTTATATTTCAGATTTGATGAATCATTGATAATTTCTTATTTAAATCACTTATAAAAGTTTTGTTATATGCTATTAACTCTTATTTTTCTTATTGTCTTGAATTCTTTTTTTTTTGTAAATACATATTTGTGTTGAGTATGATATTACATTATCTTTATTATTTAGTATATATAAATATGTTTCTATGATCTCTTGTCTAGATTTGATTATCACATATACATCTCCTCAACACTTATTTATTGATATATGAGAATATTAATATTTGAAAAAACTGTTATGAAATTTGTTATTGATATATGAGAATGTTAATATTTGAAAAAACTGTTATGAAATTTGTTTCTGCATGTATCCCAAATAAAACTCAATAGCTCCTTCTGCAATGTATCTTTTAATAATAGAAGCTTTTGAATGATATTGATTTTTAATATATCCTTTCAAAATCTTCATGTGTAACTCAAGTAGATATATTGGCCCACACATTTCGATTTCTTTTATAAGATAAACAAGCAAATGCACCATGATGTAAAAAAATGATAGAGAAAATATCAACTCTAGTTGACACAGGATAATAACAATCTCTTCTTTAAGTTTATCCAAATTTTGAGGATTAATAACTTCTTTACTACATACGTCGAATTGAAAAATGAACATCAAGTTATAGTGTGCCTTACATTTTTTCACAAGATTTCACAAACAACCACATACAATAATTATTGTATTAGAACATGAGACTTAAGCTAATGAGATTTAGATCTTGGATAGATGTAAGTAAGATTGTTAATATGGGGTCCTAAATCACATTGATTTAATAAATTTTATCAATTTTTTTTTCAACATATAAATTATAGACCTTTTAAAATAAAGCATATCACTTTAATTACATTTAAACATTTTACATATGTTTATTCATATACATAAATATTTTACAAGAGTCCTAACCACAGTTATACATTAATGCATTCGCACTTGCATCTATTTACATATAAACATATTCCTCAGGATTCTGACTTTCATTTTTTTAAAGACTAACTAGTATAAAGGCCTAATGTACAGGGTTGGTATGAGAAGACATGACAAGGACAATGAAAGTGAAAGTGATGGAACTCGTGAGAGATATTGTAGCTGAGCCATCAAGAAAGATTAAATCTCATCACAAAAAAAACAAAAATTACCGACGAGACAAATTTATTGCAAATACTCAAAATTCGTTAATAAATTGATTGTAGATAAATTTACTGACGGATTTCTGAGTCCATCAATAATTATCGATGGATTTCTGAGTTAATCGATAATTACTGACAAATTTAGAGTAAATTCGTCAATAAATTTAGCGACAGATGATATCCGTCGATAAAATCGTCGATAATGATATTTTACCAACGATAAAATTTCGTCGATAAAATTTCGTTGATAATTTAATTTTTTCTTGTAGTGTCTATTGATTCTTATCTCATAAAAGTTATCATATTATTATGGGCATCCACATTCCATTGAAAATTTGAAAACATAGCTTGTATCATGACAGGAAATTGCCGAATGCATGGGAAGGCCATCTATTCACTTATGACATATGTATTTATTTTATCATTTGCATGTAGAAGAAAAACAAGGGACACAAAGGAAGAACAAATACCATAAAAAACATATGAAAATACATAACATATTGTAATGTTTCCTTTTATTTTTGGTAGATAAGTATAAATTATTTTTTTAATAACTAGTTAGGATAAATGAGACTCACCAAATTCATACAGGATGATCTTAACTTGTCTAAATTTCTCACTCTCATTTAAATACCTAAGAACAAGCCTCTACGAATTAATTTAAACTTGAATAAATGTATAATTAATTCTCCTTTCTCTTAATTTACAACTTAAATGAAATTATTTTTCTCCCATTATCCCATGAATTAATATATATTAAATTTCATAATGTTTGTTTACATAAACTTTTAATATATATATATTCATTCCAAAAAATTGTAGTTATTAATTCTTTAAAATTTTAGTTATTATTTATTTTTCTTTAAAATTTAAAACTCTAAAATATCTATCTTTCTTTTTAACTAACAAAACAGAAGCTCCTCAAGGTGACACACTGGTACGGTGAATTATTTTTCAAGTAACACTTCCAATTATTTCTTTAGTTATGTTAATTCAGAGGGTGACATTCTATATGATGCTATATAAATTGGGTCATTGCCAAACATCAAATATATTGAAAAATTAATCTCTCTATTAAGTGGAAAACTAGGAATATCATTGAAAAAAACTCATCAAAATTTTGAACAACTGCTATATTTATTAAATTAATTTATTTCATAAAAGATATAATAACAAATATCCTTGATTTTCATTCTCTAAAACCTCACTTAGTGAGTTAGTAGATGAATTCAAAAGATCCTTAGAATTTGAAAATATTACCAATTTTTCTACACATTCAGGAGGACTTGATTAGAAGATAATTAGTCCATACGTAAGATTATATATTTAATTATGGTAAAGGTAGACAAATTAAATTTACAAGAAATTTCTTATTTTTTTAATTAATAGAAATGTTAAATATCAATTATTTTGATTTAATTGGTCACTAAATTCTATCATTATTTTTATTTTGTAGTTATTTAAAAATCAAAATCTAATTTGATAGTTATTTTAATCATAATTAACAATCATTTTATTTAGTAGCTAAAAATTGGTCTCTAAATAATTTTCTTTCTTATAATATTGGCTGACATAAAATTCCGTGTTATATTTAGCGTCGATATAGAATGACCCGTATTTACGTTTTCTTTAAATCGACACAATTTCTTAATAATTATTCCACAATTTTCTTTTAATGTCTCTTGTCTTGTCCCCATCCTGATATGAATTCCCGGTGACATTTTAAACATAGATAATTACAATAAAAACAAAGCAGTTAAAACAGATTTAATTAAACACACTCTATTAGCAAATGAAATAAACTTATCCCGCCACTTAGAGAAGTTATTTCATAATTTCCCTAGCATCACATTCCAAAATAGTTATGTTAGGTATTAAAGTGTGAGTCTAAGTCTCATATTGGGTAGGAATGAGAAAGTTGAGCAATATATAAGAAAGAAGACTTGCAAACCCAATGCCTTAAGGTTTTGAATTGAAGGTGGCGTCATTTCCTTATATGTTGGCTCAGTTCTTATTGTTGTGAGATTTCGCCAGTGTTTCCCCTTCGGATCTTTCTAGCAAGTTACCCCTCCACTTAGTGTTTTCTCTTCGGATCTTCCTAGCAAGTTACCCCTCCACTTAGACAACCTGTCAATTTTCTTGCTAATTTTTATCTGAAAAAAAAAAAATAGCATAGCTAAATCCCTAAATTCAAACATATTATATGATATATAAGATTTCTAAAATAAATTTTGCATTGCATGGTAAATTTTATTTCTTTTAATTCCTCCTTATGGATCTGCATGTTCGCTATCCTTAAAAAAAAAATAGAACGAAGGAGTGGAATACCTAGTTCTATTATCTAAGTCGTTTAAAAACATAGTAATGTGTGGAGTACCCAATGCAATACATTTTATGGTTTTTTTTTTTTTCTTCCTTCCTTTCCAATGCAGGATAGATATTTTTGTTTCACACCCTCTAAAAAACATTATTACTTTATTAGTTGTTAAGTAGTTGTCAAAATATTAGGTCTCTTCTAAAAAATATTTAAGTAATAGCATGGTATTGCCCTTAGGATTGCATACGAAAAATATATATAGTTAGAGATTAACAGCATCTTAATTTACCAGAAGAAAAGATGAAGCTAAAAAATATATATTTGTGAAGTAAGCTACTTCTTTTTTCCTTGATGCAAAACTATCTAAATTCGACTATCTAGGGCGCCGTATATTATATACATGCACCTAAAATTTTCAAATCATTATCCTTTAAGAATTATATATATTTCACACACCAAGACCAACTGTTTCTTCTAAGGTGGGTTTTTCTTATGATCTTATGAAAAGGAAAATCCATATATATATATATATATATATATATTATACACACACATATGGGAAGAGCTAGTTATTCGAGCCAAGGGAGACAAAGATGTCCCTACTGTATTGGAATATGACTGCAAAAAGAAGAATTCACCATATAACATATTCTTGCGTGTTGGGCTGTTTGGTCTCCTTTACATGGTCATGGCACGGTATATCATGGGGCTGTAGAACTACTTCCCAACACTGTTCACATTAAACCATTTATTAATTTTAATGTTTTATTGGTAGATGAGATGTGATGAACAATTTTGATATATTCTCATACTTTTTTTTTCTCACATTCTTTTTCTCTTTTTTTATTAAATTTTTTCGGTTCCTACTTATCTTTCCTATCAGTTTAGCACATCACTCGTCACTTTCTCTTTATTCTCTTTATATATCTATAACTATATATATATATATATATATATATATATATATATATATATATATATATATATATTTTATAATATTT
>Ga0099824_1001912_pt1 | contig 30119 bp, 13 predicted proteins | sample SiratrowhiteBW_FD_76837 | JGI IMG/M metagenome (GOLD analysis project Ga0099824, IMG submission 76837) | Root nodule microbial communities of legume samples collected from California, USA - Siratro white BW | ecosystem: Host-associated > Plants > Roots > Nodule | place: USA: California... | reverse complement strand
ATATATATATATATATATATATATATATATATATATATATATAAGATTAGATGAAAAAGTATGAATATAAATAATGAAAAAGGCTAATAATACATCCAAATTTGAAATACCATATAGATATAAACAAAAGTTTTAAAGTTAAAAGGAAACAAAATGAATATGTAATTTATTTTTTAGTGATTCTTATAATAATTGGATTTGTATAAAAGAAATGTATGTTTTTTTATTTTAATATTGCTTGTTTATATTAATATATATTTTGCTTATAAAAAATAGTGTTACTTTTATCTTGAAGAAAATGTGGATACATTTAATTATAAGATAACTTTTTCCTCTTCAAATAAGAGTGAAGTTTCTCATGAAACTATTAAATTTCAATTTCATGAAATTCTAATTATTTATATTAACTTTTGTTAAAATTAAATAATAAAAATAATAAATTGATAAAATAAATCATATTTTTACATATTTTGAAATATATATTTTAAATCAACTTTGATATATATAAATGAGACGTAAAATAATTTTATATTAATGTGGACTTTTATACATATGATATAGTTAAATGAAACTTTTAATTCAAGTTAATATGTTTCAATTGTAAAATATTGAAGAAGGTAGTACTTGATAAAATTTGGTACGTAAATTTAAATCATAAGGTTATTCTATATGTTTTTTTTTATTATTCAAACAATGTTAAAGCAAATTGTATTTTTGTACAATTTAGTTAAAGTTATGTTTTTTTTTTTTACAATTTTCATATTTTCTAATGTAAACTATAATTTTTTTGGAAAATTATAAAAGTGTTGTTAATGAAAAAATTATCATTTAAACATAGTTTATATTATATTTTATCATTATTAAATTTACTATGCTATATAATAATTCTGAATAATATTATAATTTATTGTATTTTTATCATGCTATGTTCACTAAACCATCCCTTTATCCATTTTGAGAAAAATATTTCGCTAGAGAACAACAAATAGAATAGTCACTCTTAGTTGGCCTCCATTTTAACAAGTGCTTCCACTACCATTGCAATTAAGTACCACAATTAATGCAACCATTTTCTTTCTGCTGTTGGACATAATTAATTCACCAAAAAAACTAAAAACGAATAAAAAGAAGTTAGTATAGAAGGAGCATATGAATGAACGATGGGATGAAAACGAGCACAGTTTTTTTGGAAAAATTAAAACTCAAAATCGAAATCTCAATATGAAATAAATTCTTAATTATTTCAATTATGAAAATAATTGATAAGTATCAAATTCTTAGCTTTCCTGTTCAGGAATGTGTAAAGTTGGTAAATAGTTTATATTAATAAAATAGTTTAAAATATACCTCAAATTGCCATAAAATAGAATAGACGTTTATTATAATTTTTATGAGAGTATTATATAAATCCTTTTTAATACCGTAGATCATATATACATACATATATATATATGTATATGTTATAGAATATAGATCACAATTTGATTATACTTTCACATTCTTGTATATTTGCTTATATTATGTATTTTAATAATACTTTTTAAATATAAAAAGTAAGAAATATGTAAAAAAAGAAGTTCTCCGTCTTTTCGCTGGTCATGATAACAGCGTCTCCCAAAATCTAACGCTAGATCTGAGGGAGAGAATGATAGAATGACCTTGCGGGAAGAGTTAATCTTGAAATGCAGAGAACATTTTGTGTTAAGTCGATGGTGATACCACAGGTGATGATATCATAACCCTCAATCGTTGGCGCGTGCTCTATCTGTGTACTTTGCCGTGACTTTTCATCTGTTTAGTGGTCTCCCACACTTCTTATTTTAATGTTATTTTAATGGTGAAGAACCAAAAACATCCCATAAAGTAGTGTTTTAATTTATAAATTGCTGGTTGATAAATTTTTAATTTATAAGTTGTAAGTTTACAAATTGATTTATTAAATTATAAGTATTTAATTTAATAAGTTGACAAACGTAGAATCATATAATTTATTAAATGAATAAAATTTGTATTTTAAAAAAAATAATTTTAAATTTATTTTTAAATAAATAATTAAATTTTTAGTTTTAAAATTTCTATACTTTTTTATTTAGATACGTCTTTTCATTTAACTTTTTACTTTAAAAAATATATTTTTTGTCGCTAGAAAATTGAAAACGGATAAAAATAAGTAAAGAAAATTAAAATATAATAAGAAAATTATTAAATATAAAAATTTATAATAAAAAAATGTATATTTATTATTGATAAATTAGCGAATATAATATATAGAAGGTCCTTAAAAACTAACTTTTTAGTAAAAGTAATAGAATTAAAATTGGTCCTGAATATCTTAATATTAAAGTGAAATTTCATAAAAATAAAAAAAAATCAGTTATTTAATTTTATTTTTATATAATTAACATTTTTTTAGAAAAAAAATCTTTATTATACAGTGTCTTCTCTCTAAATCATTTATAAAATAAACATTTAAAGACCGAATAATAATTAAAATAAAATTATTTTATTATAAGTTTGTTTAAAGTAATTTATGTTTATTTTTTATTTGAATCAGTCCTTTTAGTTATCAAAGTATATATATATTTATATGTGATGTTTAAGACTTCAAAACTAGTTTATGTTAGTTTAAGATTTAAGTAATGAGTTTAAATTATTTATTAGAATTTTATGATGTAAGTTAAGTTATTTTTTTTGTTTTTATAAGTTTGAGCTCTTTGACAGTGCTTATACTTATGATCAAGTAAAGGAAATTAGCTTAAAGATTTTTAATAGAAGTTATTTAATTGTTAATAACACCTTAAGTTAGAAAATCTATACGCGGAGGTGACACGTCACGTTTATTTGGAAAGTTGTTTATCTATGTTTTGTTTTGAAATTTTAGAAAATAGTGAAATTTAGATTACTGTTAGTAAAATGATGAATAATAACGATAAGTGATTGAATGGTATATTTTAGAATTTGATCAAATGACTGGAACAAGTTAAAACTGTGAAGTTTTAAAGTTTTGAAAAACTGTATTTTTTATAAAATGATATCGACCACGATATTAGTGGTACTGAGTGTAGTTCAAGAGGTTTTGCTATTGGATTGGGTCATGTTGGGTGCAATTTCACTAACACCAAGGGAGACTTAGTAAGGTATTTTCAAGTTTGGTTGAAGTCGGGTGCCATTTGAGAGATTGCTTTCGGGTCTTCTTAAATCTTAAACTTATTATTCATTTGTAGTGATTATCATTAATTGTTTGATCATTTTGGTTTGATTATCATTAAATGAAGAATAACGTTTATGAATATGTATAAATTTATATTGAACTTAAGTGAAATATATGATGTGTGATATATGATTTTGAAACATGTGGAATATGTTTAAGACATAGTATTTTCAGGAAATGTAATATCATGTTGGGAATGTTTGGGATGTGCATTGATTTGAGTTAGAAGTATCTTGACTCTACTAGTATATCAGAACCATATAAATGAAGATTGTTAGATGGTGTAAGTCGAAAGATATTCATATAATTAGACTTGAGGTTTGAAATAATAGCTGATCATGATAAAGTAAAGTATGTAACACCCAAAAAATATACATTATTTAACATATAGTAAACCCAACAAATGAGAACAAATCCCAAAATAAAAATATACGATCTTTTAAAAACTCTTTGCACATGCATATGTATCTACTCGTATACAACCAGAAAAAGCAATTACAAACTAGTGAAAATAGAATTTTATAACATACTTGGTACATTCAGAAAGAATAATATTAGTCTTCATAAGAATTTATTTAAATATTGACCTATACATTTTCAATACCAAATACATTTTTATTTTAAGTATTCATATCAAACATTATACATATATCATTTATTCCATCACCAAAAACTCTAAAATCATCAAAATATAATATTTTAACAATATCACACCATATATAAAACCAACTATTTCATAAAAACATTTAATTGCATAAAAGAAAACATTCAATTTCATCAAAATAAACATTTAATTTATTTCAATATAAATCCATTTTACATCAAGTCAAACAATTAAATGTAATATCTATAAATAAATAAAACTTAACCGAGTTCAAGAAGCATAAATAATAATATGTAGAAATAAAAGAAAAACAAAGAATCCACAACTGAGTGGCGTCCAAATTAACAAACTCGAGAAAAATGCATCTAGTCCAGGTAAGTGACACGCCACACCAGCCCAATCAAAAAACTACCTTACCACACGTGAAACTATCTATTTACCATCAAATGACTTATTTAGTGTCATATATATATATATATATATATATATATATATATATATATATATATATATATATATTTTTGAAGTTATTGTAAATAATGTTTAAAAACATTGGTAAAATCTTAAGCTAGATACTTGAAATAATTGAGAATAGTTAGTTAGAAAATAGTATATGAAATATAATGTGATGCGATTTAGGAATAATTTTCTCTCTTAATTGTTAAAGAAACAATCAAACTAACTTTTGACTTTTAGTCCTAAAAAAGATACAATGAATTTGGATTCAATAAGTAATTTGAATAGTCCATAAAATCAGCTAAATATATCTAAGTTTTTTATCCAATTTGAAGTGGATGAATTTTAATCTGATAACACTTTTGGATGATATCGATGATTGGATAGATAAATACTTGGAGTTTTTATGTACAAATAAAAAGTTTTGGTGCCTTCTCTTTTACTAATCGAGCTTCGCTATTTGGTGCTTTTCTTGTTTGTCTTTTTGTGGGTCTCTTATTTTTTTTTTACAAAAAAATGCTCATTGGATTAGGGAATGGTAATTGGATTAAGTGGATGCGGACTTTATTATACTATTTTTATTTTAAAATAAAAAATATCTTTATTTACGTTCTTATATTTAATAGTATATCTTTATTTTGTACACGTGTCTTTACCGTAATATTTTCATTTCAAATATCAATATTAGTTAAATATTATTTTCTGAAAAATTATAACATGATATCATTAACAATTCTTATATATTTATATATATAGTTATATTACCACCATTAAAATTATGGTAGCTTCAAAGTTTGTTATTTAAAAGTTTCTTGAAATATCAATAGAAAGTATTATCTTCATTTGGTTTTGACATGTTACCATTTCTAATAAATCAATGATTAACACATTCATTTAGTCTAGTCATATAAAATATTTTAGTCATAATAAAAATAAATTAAAAATTAAATTTTAACATTCAATTTTTTAAAACTTTAAAAATAAAATTACTTGATATGTTACTCGTAATTTTATATTTTCTTTATACAAATTCAATGTCACAGTTATAATAGGTTTTGTAAAAGCCAAAATTTGCTACAAATAAATGATTTAATAACACTCTAAATTTAAACATAAGTTTAGTTAAAAAAATATATCACCTTTTCTTATATAATAAAAATAACAATATATTTATAAACTACTATTCAGTCATTATTTTATAAATTTAATTTATTTTTAAACTTTTAAAATATTAAACATAGTTTTTTTAATTAGTTTTATTTTTTTATAAAAATTTTGGTTGAAAGTTTTCAGGATAAAAGGTTTAATAATAATTTTTTTCACTATTAAATGACTGGATGTAAAAATTTTCTGAAAAAATCATATCAACACAATCACTTTTTTTTTTTTTATTAGATTGCTTATATTTTGAAGAGTCTCATTTAATACTTATGTCTTGTTTCTAGATACATTTATAAATACACGTAAAGAAAACAGAAGAAATGCAAAAAAACAAAAAAGAAAGGAAGTAAATAGTGGCAAACCATTTTTATAAAATAAAACCCTATAAAGATCATAAACTCAGAAAGCAGGGTAAAATAAACAGAGAGAACGAAATATGCAGAAAACAGAAAATGCAGCATATGATAATGAAATATAGCCACGAAATTAATGTAGTAATGTTATGTGTAAACTACAATAATCATCATTCAGGGTTTCCAAAAAGCAAAATTGATTCTGCTGTAGCAATCTGGCAGACAGAATCGGGCAAGTCAGAACAAAAGCACATATTCTTGAAAAGTTTTGTGAGAATGAATAAGAGAATTGACACTGATGCTGAGGCAGTGGCTTAGTTACTACTACTTAGCAGCAAAAATATTATGCACAGAAATCAGTTGCATTTGAATCTAGATGCAGACCAGTATGCAGCAATAACAATGAAAACTGCCATGCATTACTTATGGTAGTACTTGTTAGAAATTCAAATAAGTCTAAGTCTCACTTCAAGCAAAAATAAAAGAGTTAAGTAGAATATAAGGAAAAAAAAACTAGAACACAACTTTAAAATTTTAGAATTGCAAGAATGGGATAGAAACAGCCCAAGAATCTTATTCACCAATCTCAGAAAAGTATACATTGTATGTTCAGTGAGTTTGCAACTTTTATGTCCCTTTTACAAAGATCTCTCACCCACTAATCTTCATCTCTACTTGACTATTTTGTACCTTTACATGGACCCTTTTCATTGATTTTCATCTCTACTTGTCTATTTTTACCTTTACATGGACTTTTTCAACTGTGAGTGCCACCAATATATCAAGACTGAGGGCATTATAGAGTAACAAACATAAACTGAAGAAACTCCTAACAAATAGTACTTTATTAATCATAACAACAAACTAACATGATGAAACTAATTTACTTGGAAGACCAACATTAGTTTGAATAAAACAAGATTAGTTTCTGTTTTGTTCGTAGCTAACTTAGGCTTCTCTTTCGTTTAATTAGCTACCAGCAGTAATCATGAAGCATGTGTAGCATTCAAATACTGCTAATATTCAATAAAATTCAGTTTATGTTGGCTGCAAAAAGTTTCCTCCTTTTCTGCCAAATCCTTGTTCCCTGTCTTCCTTTCACTTTCTGTCTCATTCTCACTCTCAGTCTCCTTTACTTGACGATTACTATGTTGACCACTCTATCTCCTAATGCTTCATGTGCGCCATGTTCCTCCCATCTTCGAATTTGGTAGCATTCTGGGATACCTTGTGAGGATGAAGCATTACCCCTCAACGTGTAATAAATACTCTAGTTTCATGGCTCTTGTATTGTGGGTCACTTAGAAGAATCAATCAGGTTCATATTTGTAGTACAGTGATAGATGTTATGTAAAGAAGGAAGATTGAAAGAAACAAAGTATGTGCATTGGAGAAAAAGTTTGGTTCCTCATATAGTGATATACAGAATTGATGGTTTATCTAAAGACTAACGATTCAATGTAGGCCCATATAATATCATGATTAATGGTCTTTGTAAAGGGATTTGCTTCACTAGTCACTGATTTTGTGGTCCAAAATGGAAGACAATAGCTGCATGTCCAATGTTATATCAGTAAATGATTACTCAAAACACAAATTCATATGCAGCCAAATAACTTTATACTGTGACAAATGGTCGTTTGTGGTGTTTTGAAAACTGAAGAAGCAGTTAACATCACATAATTAGAAGATTGGGAAAGTAAAATGGACAGAGAATGCATCTTTACCAAGATATTCGTTGCAGTTAAATCATATTCTTGAATAATTGTAGAAATCACATATACAGAAAGTAATAAATGAAACGAGAAACTTTAAATGTGCTAGAAAATATGGTGTGGGAGAGATGCAGAGCAAGTAAAACCACTAACAAATTTAGGTGTGTTTGACAAAATTAGCTTAGCTTTCACATTTTTGTGAGGCTTATGATATTTTGTGCTTTTAATGGTGTGAGATGAAATGCAATTGTTCTTTTAATCTTTGTTTTTGGATGAACTGGATTACAAAGTAAGGGTTTAATTTTCAACTTTATTGTTTGTTTCCATCTTTTCTTAGTGACCTTCACTACCACCAAATGTTATCATATTTCCTCCCATAAATTCTCTGCATGCACACTACTAACTATTATTTTAATTTTCATAAGTAATATATATATATATATATATCAGATTGGTGAGTATGTGAATGACCACACTAAAAAACAAAGGCAGTGAGGAGAAGTGCAGGCTTAGAGAACACTGACTTTTCAGCAAGAAATGAGCCAAAAAGAAGAGGAAAAGAAGATGATAGTTTCTAAAGTTAATAAGCAATATTCAACCATGTTCTTCTTCTTCATTTTTTTCCATGCCTATTTTTTCTTCTTTTCCGTATAGAGTTCAGATGTAGGACAGGAAAAAATGGTGATATACAATCTTGGTAGGGACTGATTTTTGGCCTTGTTTGGATAGTATAGGCTAAGCTGAGGAGGAGTAAAAGGATCTGCAAAATTTGCGTAATGATGAATTTAGATGATCAATAGAAGTGTAACTAAAGAAAAGTAAGGGCCCATCAAGTTAATGTTTTTCTAGTCAGAAATGACAACTGTTAGAGCTTTTATTGGCACTGCAGCTGCAGAAGCAGGAAAATCTCACACTACTTCAGATTTCATCAATGATCACAGTTATATATAATAGACTCTTGATGAAGGCATTTTTTTTTTCTGAATGAAAAAACCATCAAAATTTCTGCAGAATTTTGCAGAATGGTAGGCCCTCAATCAGAAAAGCAACCAAATAATTAAGCAATAATTGTAGTATGTAGATTTTTTTTTCAAATTCCACCTTAACAACTTGGCAACACAACTGAGTCTTTTCAGAATGCTGATGATGACAAGAGGTCACTAATTCCTGTAATAATAATAACAAATTCATATAATGTTTCTCATACTATTATTTTTTATTACATTAATTGTCTTATATGTCTCATTCTCTGGTAACTCCTTCTATCAATACAATGTCCCTAATGACAAAAGAGTCATTAACTTTCTTCTGTTTTCTATCTGTGTATGTAAAATTTGTGTGTCAATAATTGGATACAATTTCTTTAATGACAAAAGGACCATTGTCTGAGAGGGCATGTACAGAGGCAGGGAAATAGGGACATGCAAACCTAGCTACACAATGAGGAGACTAAGAAGCCCTCAGTTTCAGTTTAGTCCAAATGAATAGGTCTGGACCATGAAACTTAGATCCCTAGGGCAAGTATATTAGCTTGCTAGGTCCATGTTTGAAAGTTTCAAAAGGATTTTACTACTGTGTTACATCTCCTATTTCTTATTTTAGTAAGATTACATAAACAACTAAAGAGCCAAAAACATCTAACTATATATATATATATCTAAGGAATTAGGCTATGTCTGGTTTTGAGGAAGCTCCTCAAAAAGTGAAATGAAACAAATCTGTTGTATAATTTTCACCTGGCTAATTCTAATTGTTTTTATATTATTGTTTCATTCAACTACGTACTCCACAATCAGATGTTTTCTAAAATCATTTTCTATTTCACTCAACAAAATAATTTCAAATTAGTTTTGTTAGAAGCTAGACTAATAAATCTGTAAAACATATTTGGTAATTATACTAAAAACTTCTAAAAGTCAAGGAGTTATGAGTCTTGGAAGTTAATACTTTTGCGCTAAAAAGTTCAAATCATGTTGCCTAACTTCAATGAATTAACTATATTAACCAGAAAATAACTTTTTCACAGAACTGTTTTGATTCCATTAAGAATAAAGAATCGAAAGATCACACACATGGATCAATTAAAGAGAAATTTAACAACTAAAAGAAAATTTGATTCTTTAGTAGAATCCTTCGTTACTTCAAACACATAGAATCAAAGTGACTCCTTAAAATTCTCTTTGGATGTGTTGACTTATTCATGGATTGTGAAAAGCAGATGAATAACCACATGCTTCTGGAAGAAATCAAAGAAATTCTGCAAGAGCCAGAAATTGTTTTTTCCCTGACAAATGGTCAAAACTTCGAATATACATTGCTAACAAAAGAAACATCTTACTATCTTTCGCAGGCAATAAAAAAAAGAAAGAAATAATGAATTTATTTAAAATAATTATGTAGTTAGAAAACATTGTCTCAATTCATCCTATTTCATACGGAAGATGTGATATGGTTCTAAAAGGCGAATTACAGTTCCAAGATTTCATTCTTGAACCAAAGTAAGAAAGTTCATTCATCAGCACTTTAGATTCTGAGACATTCCATTCTTTTTTTTTTTAAATAAACGAGTTATGAGTTTTAGAAGTTGGTAATTCAGTTTTTAAGTTCAGCCGAACTAACTTTGACTTTTCAAACTTTTTGTTATAATTGATAAACAGTTTTCCAAATGTAATTAATATTATGAAATTACATTTCTTAATATTTCCAACCATATTTAATTTGTAAATTTTTGGAAATAATTTAATATTATAAATAAAACTTTATTTTTAGAGTTAAAATCTAAAATTTTCAGATGAAAAGGTGTAATTTTCTTCTTATGTTTACATTATGTGATGTTTGAATGGTTTGATGTTTAGATCATAGCGCTGTTGTATTGTCGGTTAAAAGAATTGTTTGAGTTATCGTTCGACACAATTTTTCTTTGCTGACTTATTATCTATAAAAATAAATAAATCTTTTAATATCTTTTTTAATTTTATTAAAAGCTCCTGTTTTTCTTCATTCCTTTTAAAAATGAGTTTTAAATACATATTATATATGTTAAGATTGTCTAAATTATTAACGAATTCTCATTTAATTACTTTGAGATTTTCTTTATCCTCTTGATGTATATTATATTATGTAATTATTTCTCTATAAATATATATTCTTTATAATTGTTATATATATATATAGATACGATATTTGGTAAAAAAAAAAGTTTAAATGCGAATTTGTTAAATATTTAAGACTTGTCAAAAAGGGATACTACTTGAGATCTAGACAACAATAAATAAACATGCCAGTAGATAAAAAGAAAAACCAAACCTATTTTCTGTGCAATCAAAAACACATTTTGACAGTGTGTAAACTGCGTTTCAAAACTTTAGTTTACAAAATATAATAATAAATACATATAGTAATATATATAACACACAGTAATATGTACTTGAAGTTCAATTTATTTTGTAAAGAATTAATGTCTTATATAAATCTTTGTTGAAATTAAAAAAGAAAAAGGAAACTAATTAATGATTAGTAAGTTTCTTTATATACTTTTTTTTAATTTCTTTTTCTTCTCTAGTATTTGATTTTCTTTTATACTTTCTTATGTTTTTTCCAACTCAATGAACATATATATTAACTTTGTATGCAGCACTGAAATTATGATTGATTGGACGAACTTTTTTCCACAGTAAGAATCAAACATAAATTACTCACTGCATAACTCATTAACTATTTAACCATTTTTTTTAACTCCTAATCTACTTTTTTTTCTTTTTAACACAAAAAAATAAAATTAATATAACCAATCAGAGTGAAAAGCGTAAGTGAATGCAATACATTTAGTATACAAACAGAAATTCTACCCATCATTCTCAAAAAATACACTACAACAAGAACACTTCATAAACTATAGATACAAGTAAAAAAAAAAGTGTCAAAGAGTTAATTGCTCCCAAAATATCTGAATTCTTCCAACCATCTAAAGACACGTGAATCTTGCACTTCCTCAAAATGAATGACCATACAAATTCCTGAGTTACTCTAAACAAAAATTTATTGTTGGGTATTCTATAACCTACACAAATAAAAATACCAGCCAACGTCCTAAAATCTAGTACTTAATTTTAGTTAACCTTATATATATAATTATTATTGAATGACTTGTAAGTTTATCTATAAACGTTTTCTAGATCCTGCACTGAAGTGAGTCTCTTGCAGTGAGCTTGGTTAAAGTGTTATATATATGAAGTATGTATTGTAGTCTGCATTAAGATATGCATGTGTGGTCATGCATGTATGGGTGTGAAGGTGAAAATACGAGTAGAGCAAAAATCCGTACAGTGGATATGCAGCAGAGAGAGAGAGGGAGAGAAGGTATGGTTGAAGAGCATAATAGACAGAGAAAAGGGTAAGGATAAGCTGAGAGGGAGAGAAGAAGAGAGGGGCAGTTTGGATTGAGAATTGGTGTGAAAGGCACGACACATGAAGAGACCAATAAATGAATATGAAGTGTAGGGAAAAGGGTCAAGGCCTCATACCCCTCATCATAACCCTCATGATCGTCACGTCCTTTTTCATTCTCTACTCCCCAAAATATACCAGAATTCCACATTTTCTTCTCTTCTTCCACACCCTCTCTTTCTACTTTTCTTTTCATTTCATAATTTCCCTCTCTCACCTTCATTTTTGTCCCATGTTACACCAACACCACACCAATCTCTCTATATCAACCAACTCATTTTCCAACACCAACGTTTACTGCTTTATTTCCATCCATCTATATACCATATATATGAGCTTTGTCTACTTTCATTTGAAGTAGCTAGGACTTACCATTTTTCTACCTGGTCCACCCTCTCTTCATCACAAACCTGCTTGCATGCTACCTCTACTCTTTACAGTACTACACACTCTTACTTCATTTTCTTTGTTTTTGCTTTTTTCAACTTCAACACCATTCTAATATGCTCTATCATTTCAATTCCCATTGCCAAGTGACAAGGGGTGATAGAGACAGATAAATAAACCTATTTAAAGCACTCCCACTTTATAGATATAACACACCCCTTTCATTGTTTTAGCATATATTCTCTTTCATTAGTTCTAATCTTATATGTGTATAAGCTGATATAGCTATAGTACCTAGTAGCTTCATTCTGTGCTATTTATAACCTTTTTCTACCATCACCATTGTGACCACACAAAAGGGAGAGACCAAAAACCCTAGCCTTTTTTGCTCTCATTGGCTCTACCAAAATGTGGAATGAAGGTGGTGAGTTCAATATGGTTGATCATTCTTTCAGTGGAAGGAAACTCATGCCTCTCATGGCAAGGCCAATGACTTCTCCTAACACTGCACCACCACCAACCACTCTTAGCTTAACTCACCCCCGTGGCAATGATTTCCCTTCACAATATGATTATCACCATCTTGGTATTTATATAACGTTTTCTCTTTCGTTGTTGTTAATGTGCGTTTGTAGTGTTTTGCCTCTTCTAATGCCTAATTTTTATTGGCCTCAGTGGCAGATCAAAACAAGAGAGAGCAGTTCAATGGTACAGCACCCGTTGTGGTGAGCTCAAGGTGGAATCCAACCCGAGAGCAACTAAGAGCCCTTGAAGAGTTGTATAGAAGAGGAACAAGGACACCTTCTGCTGAGCAAATCCAACATATCACTGCACAGCTTAGAATGTTTGGTAACATCGAAGGGAAGAATGTGTTCTATTGGTTTCAGAATCACAAAGCCAGGGAAAGGCAAAAGCGTCGCCGCCAAATGGAATCAGATGCTGAAACTCCTGAGAAGAAAGATTCAGGTGACATGACACCCTCATGCCATTCCTAATTAATCCATAATCATTTATTCATAATTATGCAGTTTTGTTTGTTGAGATCTGTATTATATGTGTAGATTTTTCTTTTTCTTGTTCTGATTGTTGCTTATGTGAAGTTGTGTTCTTTTGTTTTTCCCTTTGTCCACAGCTGCAAGTAGGGCACTGTTTGAAGTTAAACAGACCAAGAATTGGACACCCTCAACAAACTGCAGTACTGTTGCAGAGGTCTAATAATATTCCATACATGCCTAATATCCTGCTTCTGCTATATGTATTTGTCTTGTTCATGGACTAGTTTATAGTATCTACCCTAGCCTTTTGTTTGTTTGTTTTTTAACTTGGGATTTGGTTAATTGTCAAAAGCTCATAAGCATATCCATTAAGTGGTGATTATTAGCATATGATTACTAGAGATCAAGTTGATGTTGGAAACATGTATATTATGGAAAGATCTGCACTAGGTATAGGGAAAGGACCCAACAAAAGCTTCGTTTGTTGGGAAATGAAAAGGGCCTAAAAGCTGAATTCCTTCCCTTCTGTCGGCTCTGCTGTTATGCAACTTAGCTTTGCCTTTGGGTCTTGTGCTCATATCATGTCATTTAGGTCAGTAGTTTTAAGGGCATCCCGATATAATATTCTATCCAACTGAGCACCTTTTGTGCCGGAAAAGACAACCTTAACCCTACTTTTATTTGACTTCTCTTTTAGACCATGCATGCACCCTTTATTTGAATGAGTAGAAATTTAAATTGCAATAATAGTTTTTTATAATAAAGTTCATGTCAAAAACAGTGCAAATTTTACTTTAATATTATCTACGTATATATATTTTTTTATTGATTGTCTGCTATATAGATTGTGTCTATACAAGTATATTTTTCTAGGAACTTGTAGTGCACAATTGAAATATGTGCTACCCAATACCTTTCTCTCCTTTTGTTTTCTGTTTTTCATTTTTGACATAGAGATAGATAGATAGACACTGTGGTTTTCAATTTCATGCGTTTGCATGGCTGCAATTCAAATCAACAGGAATCTGTTTCATCACAGAGGACTGCAAAAGCAGTGGCTGTAGAGAGTAGAACAGTTGGGTGGCTCCAATTCGATGAAGGGGAATTACAACCAAGAAGAAACCTTTTGGAGAGGAATGCAACGTGGCATGTGATGCAGTTACCTTGTCCTTCTCCTGTTGCACCTGTCACACATCTCATAAACAGCCCTCCTAATGCCTCTTCAGCTGTTAGTATGGCCACTACAACAACCACAATAACAACAACAAAAATGGACCCAAACCTTGTTAAGACACATGATCTCAGCTTTTTTATTTCACCCCAGAGGGAAAACAGTGTTATCTACTTAAGCAGTAGTAGTAGTACTAGTGAAGATGATAACTGTGTGGAGTCTCAAACCCTTCAATTTTTCCCATTAAGGAGTGGTGATGCTAGCAGTGACAACATGAGGGATAAAGAGACAGAGATATCAGCTTCAGCAATGAATTGCAATAACTTGACCCCAAGCCAGTTTTTTGAGTTCCTTCCTATGAAGGAGTAATATCAGAAACACATGCTATGTTTGTAAAATGATGGGAATGTGTTTTGATGTTGTTGTTTTGTTGGAAAATGGCACTGCTTTTATTGTTAGTTGTTAGATGATGTTATGTTTCAAGGAATTGGTGCTGTAATATGACACTGACTTTGAATGAAGGTAATGTATTTTACCTTAAACTGCATTTGGACTATGTTGGTTGAATCAAAAGTTGTGTTATTTGCATTTCATCTTAGTATTTGATTTTAAGACATGAAAAGGGTATAAGATGTGACAGAGTTGCATGTTGGAACAATTATGTTTTTTGTTCTTTTGTTGCATTAATTTAATTCTAGTGGAGTAAGTAAACTTTCAAGTGCAGTTTAGGATAAATGAAGAAATCACATCAATGCAAGAGAGAGGGGAAACAAGTCAAGTGCATTTAAAGTGAAATTCTAGTATTCAATAAAGTTGTTTTGCATTTGATAATGTATATTCAAACAAAGATATGAATATGTAAATCAACTGTTTTTTTAATCGATATTATTCTCATGATAAAGCATTTCAACCTTAAGTATTTTTTTTTTTTTTTTTGTGAAAAGCTAGTGTGAGGGGCACACTTTTCAGAAACTTGTTTCAAGAACTATCTAAAAACAATATATACCCAAACAAGTTTACAGATTTGTCTTTTTTAGAAAAACTATTTCATTATTTCTAGACACAAGTATGACCAAAAAAAGAACCATTTTAAACGTGTCTTTAGATTCTTGTGCATTTCTACCAGTGAAAGTAGAAAAACTGAAAGCAAAACTAATTGCGTATGGTCAAAGGTTGCAGTATAATGAAGAATCCTCTACAAAAAAATTTCACGTTTTTGGGACCACAATACATTATTACACAGCATAAACTCGACGTTTTTTAGTACAAACTGTATTGCTACTTATAAAAAATACGATTGTTTTTGGCATTTACATGAAACAAGAGAATGGTATTAAAGAACACATGATGTTTGTCTATGTACAATTAAAAATATAAACTGCATGATAATCAAACTCATAAAGATAATGTTGTGAAACCAATGGATGGTAAAACAATAAAGAAATATCATTTCTTCATATATTTTAGATCATATTGCATTTATTGATTGAAATAATATATATTATACTGGTTTTCTAATTGAAGTAAGTATCTTTAGAAAGTGATCACGGGTGGTTTTGAAGTGAATAAGGGGCATGCAATTCAAGATTTGTGAAAATGATTGACCTCATATGTTGATGGATTCCTCTTCCTCACTTAACTATTAATCCGTACAAGTTCAGTCCCTAGTCCTTGCTCACTGTATCAATTGATTCCATACTTACATACATAATATTATATATATATATACATAATATTATATATATATATATATATACATATGAAGCTAGTGTAGTGTAGCAGGGACTGATCGCTTTTAAAGGTAACTGAACTGAGCAAAGAAAAACAATCAGCAAGAGAATCAAGTTCTGCTTTTGGAAACTTAGGGCAAAAAGCTTTTCACTTTTTTACTTGCCACCAAGGCTCATGAGAAGAATACAACTTGAAACTTGAATCATGCATCTAACTCAGTTTCAGTGACAAACTAAAACTATGCTGCTATAATTCCTGTGCATGATACAGAAACTAACATTAGAAAAAAATGTGTGTGCATATTTGATTGTATCTAAATATTACAGTTTCTGTCTGTTTTTCTTTTTAATTAAGCAAAACATTTTTTATGTCTGGAAATTTATGATTCATTGATTTCTGAAAATTACCATTTCTAAGAATATTAAATTTTGTTTGATTGATAAAAACACAATTGAAAATATACTTTTTAGAAATAAAATAGTTATGTATAGCACACTAAATAATTTAAGAAGAGTAAGTTTCATTAAAACATAAAATTTTAATTTGAAAAATTGTACTTCACCTTTGTACAAAGATGTTTTCCTAAGAAAATTGACAAAACAAATAATAAACATATTTTTTTTTTGCTGTTATTTTTTAAAATGTACGTCAATGAGTAATATTAGTTGGTTATCACATTCAAAGCGCATTTGGAAACTTTCTTCAAATTTAAACTCTCTGCAAATTGTTTCAGCTATATGAACTTACAAGTAATCAATATCATTGTTCTACACTTTATCTTCTTATAACATTTTGTTTCTTAATTTTTCTTGATATTAAATTATTTTAAAAAAAATGCCTTGAAGTGGAGTGTTTATCGTTTGGTGACCTTGTATCAGTGTCAGAAAACCCAATCATATGACCTGATATTGAATCCTATAAAGTCACATTATTTTTTTTAGTAAAATTGAAGATAATACCTTGAGATTGGGTTAGTGGGATAATAGTAAATTAAAAGTGCAATTAGAGACATAAAGAATAGAGTTGACAATAAGATATTGGAAGATTGAATAGCACTAATGTTGCAAACTTGTTTTTGTGAACCATTGACAACAGTTACAAGAGAAAATTGGTAACTTCAATAACAAAAATAAAAGAAAATGATTATCATATACCTGATCAATTACACTAGAATAGATAGTAAAAGGGGCTTAAGAGAAAGTGACTGAGAGAGACAGAAGAATTACCAATATGTGCCACTAATAGTTGGACCATTTGATAAAGTTTTCAAATATTGTTAGAGATAGATTAATCATAAATATAAGAACAACTAGTGACTCATAATGGAAGTGAAATAGGTACCTATCTTATCTTCCATACAACCAATATGGCTACAAAAGATAGGAGAATTTATTCTAGAAGTTATTAATATTATGATGGAAGACATTTTTTTCTTGAAAAACTAAAAAAAAAAACTTAAGAGACAATACAGTGAAAACGGACATAACAAAAATGTTTAAAAAAAAATCCTTGAAACACGGTGGATTAAAAAAAAAAACAAAACTAAAGAGAAGAGAATAACGAAAATGAGAAAGATTCACAAAAAGATTACAAAAAGTGAAGTAATGGATCTATAAACCAACTCAGTTTTTTTTTTTTTTTAAATACTCTAAACACTATATTAAACTCTAGGATAAAGAGAAATATTAGAATAAAATAGTGTGATGTTGAGACAACTGATATTTTTATTTGTATTAAGAAAAAATATACAATAAATAAAGAAGATTTCATATACATTAATAACAAAAGTATAATATAAAAATAAATAAAATATTTTTAATTATATAATTTAAATATTTTTGATAATATAAGATTATTTTTTTATAATTATACATGAAATTTATCACTGAAATTTAATGATAACATGTAATTTAATATTTTATATATTTTAATGGAAATAAATTATAGCATTTTTATATTAAAATTTTTATATATAAAATATTTTATCACTCCGGCTATTTTTACATTGTTTTTTTGATCAGACCGTACAGAATTATATATTATATTTATATTTTTTTTCTCTGACTATTAATATCAATAAATAAAATTTCTTTAATGTTGGAGGAGAGTGAAGGAGAGATAGAGATATTTTTACATAATAGTCTATTACTGTTTTAGACTTAGTAAGCATTTATAAAAAAACAATATATTTATACATTAAAATATTCCTATATATTTAATCATTTGTCAGTTACAGTTTTTAAAATTTAATATTTTAGCACATACAAACAAGAGTACAATAAGAAACGATTTGTACAGTAATTATAACTTCAGAGCAATAAAGTATCATATTTAAATTTTCTTTCTTAAAATATTAAATAGCAATAAATGCAAACATTCATCTAACTTTTAAACATATAACGTTTGCTTACTATTCTACTTTTTATATTTTAAAGGGGAATGGTAGTTTGACTTTCAAAAAAACATTCATTTGGCATTGTATTATATTAATAAAATATTGTATATTAATAAAATAACAAGTTTTAGTGTAAAATAATGTCAAACGTAACAGTAGTGTTAAAATATCTCTATTTTAAAAATATAATCTATTTTTCAAAAAGCTGATGTTTTGATATCTACAAAGGAAAAATATTAATAATCTAATATATTAATATGTTAATTAAATTATTAATATACTTTATTTTATTTTGGAGAGTCTCATCAATTTTTGTTCTTTCTAGTATATATATATGCTAAGCCAAATCTTCACTCTTCACTCTTCACCAAGAAGCACAAAGCAATCACATTCTTCATCACCATGTTGAGGTTCATTCACCCTCTCCTCTTCACCCTCTTCCTCTTCACCAACATTTCAGGTATTTTCTCTTTACTTTACATTTTTTGTTACAGATTTAAACTCACAAAAAAAAAAAAAAAATCTCACATTTTTTCTACCATTTTTCTCACACACTCACCCAATTGAAACCTTCTGTACTGAACTAATATTTAATTTCAACAGGGTCTAAGCCTTGGGCTTCAGCAGCTACACTAACACTCTCCAACAACTGTACCTACCCGGTCTGGCCCGGGATCCAGCCAGGCGGAGGAAAGCCCATTGTGGCCCAAGGTGGCTTATTCCTCCCTCCTCACCAGGCCCAGACTATCCAACTTCCCCCACTTTGGTCAGGACGCGTTTGGGCCCGCCACGGCTGCACCTTTGATGCCGCGGGCCGTGGTCATTGTGCTACCGGAGACTGCGGTGGCACCCTCTTCTGTAATGGGCTTGGCGGTGCCCCACCAGCCACCCTAGCCGAACTCTCCCTCGGTGCTAAGGAAGATTTCTATGATGTGAGCTTGGTGGACGGTTACAACCTCCCCTTGAGCATAACTCCAATCAGAGGCCCGGGCCTAGGCCCGCTTAGCCCAGACTCAGGAAAGTGCAGGTCTATGGGCTGCAAGAGGGATCTGAATACTGTGTGCCCAGCGGGCCTGCAAGTGTGGTCAGAGGACAAGAAGCGTGTGATAGCGTGCAAGAGTGCATGCATGGCATTCCATTCGCCTAACTACTGTTGCACTGGCAACTACGCAAGCCCCAAGACGTGTGGGCCCACCACATATTCTAGAATCTTCAAAAGAGTTTGTCCAAAGGCTTACTCCTATGCCTATGATGACCCTTCTAGTCTTGTTACTTGTTTCAGTGCTAATTATTTGGTCACTTTCTGCCCTAATTGATTGATTATCTATGAAATAATGTGCATGGTGTGTTTTGATAATAAAATTTTAGTACCAATGTTTTTTTGTTGAGTTTTTGTTTAAGCCATTCATTCAATTTAGTGGTTGTAATTGCATTGTTTTGGTACGTGGTATATGATATCATATCTTATTTGTTAATATCAGTTAATCATTAAATTATTATAAAAATTGTGGTCAAATGGGGAAACAAATAAATGACGTAGTAGTTTAATTAATGATAGTTTATTAAGGCTTAGTTTGGTTGGAGAAGTTGATTTGAAGGAATGAATTTAAAGGAATTTGAGTAAATTATATATGAATGATAAGATTATTTGAATTAATGGATAGATGGTAAGATTTGAAGGGATTTGAAATGAATATTTATGAAAATTTGAAAATCATTTGATAGATATTATAAATTTTTTATTTTCTTATATTTGTAAAATTACTAATTGACATTGGAGAAAATGGTATTTTGTAATTTTCAACTCACTTAGAAGGACTGTTTCGTAATTTCTAATTCAATCTCTTCATATCTCTTTACATGAGTGAGAATCTCATCCTTCAAATCCTCTAAAATTCCATCTTTCAAATCCTCTCCAACCTATCCTCCTAAATTACTACAACCAAACAAATTTCATCTACAATAATCTATCTTAGGATAATAGATTCATATAAATTACTTCAACTAAAACATGCTAAGTCATCACCACAAAAAAAATTAAATGGAACCCACTCTAAATATAAAGTACAATAATAATTAAAAAAAACTAGCAAACAAAATAAAACCTCACATAGAGTCAAAACCACCAACGTGTTTCAGGGCTTTCTATCACTAGAGACACTGCTGAAACCTATAAACAATGGCAATAAATCAAGAACTAAACATGACAAATTGTTTGAAAATATTACAAATAATAAATGATGTTCTTTAAGGAGAACTTTTTTTTATGAGGAAATTTATGTAGATGTAGGTTTGGTGTATAAGTATCTCTCCAATTACATATCTTAATATCACCGTGTTTATTACAAGATTTTTACTCCACATCTTCCAATATAATATCTTTACTTGTAATTTTAAATATATAATCTTATTTTTTACAAAGAATCTACACTAAAAACACATTAATAATGTATAAAATCAAAATAAGTTATTGTTGAAGATTTCTTACCATCTTTAAATTTTTTTCATACCCTCCCATCCCAAAAATTAAATTTAGGATTTATTGTGAAATTGAAAAAAAAAAAAGAACTCTTTAATTGTATTAATATACATTTTGTCAACTTGATGGATAATAATAGATATTTTATATCGACTTGATTAATATTAAAAAAAAAACGTTTTCATATGTCAGGAAATTAACTACGTATTGAAATTTGTATGATCAAGTATTTGGTTGATTACAAAACATTAATCCTCACGTATATCAGATCCAATATTTAATAATGCACAAATTATACTTGACTTTAAAAATACTTTATTTTTAGTGAGATTATACCCCTACAAAAGTTAACTCAAAGGTCAAATTCCATAACGACTAATATCTTATTTTGCAAGGTTCACTATCCCCAGAAGAAATTATTCATATATAATTGTTTTAAAACTTATAAACAAAGCGTTAGATCACTATTTAGAAGATATAATATTGAATGTTTTGTCTTAAGATATTGAATTCTCTACAACTTTATTTTATTTTTTACTAAAACAAAAATTAAATGAAATTTTTGAGATCTTGTACTAAAAAAGAAAAGTAATATATATTTTGTTAAAATAAGATCGAACATTAAAAATATTAAAATAATATCTTGTGTCACATGTCAAATTCTTGGGTTAATTAGAAGATCGAAGTTTTAATCCATTATTTGTTTATAAGTTTAGTATTTATTATCATTTTTCTTTTAGAATGTTGGAGAGTGTATTTTTTTTAATATGGCTAAAACATCTTTTAATTGTGTCATTTCTATAACAAGAAGATATCTCAGTGTCCAAAATCTATTATACAACTTTTGAGCAATAAATCATTTTAGTTGTACAATACCTTCTTTATCATTATTTATGATGACAATGTTATCCATGTATACAATAAGATATATATATATATATATCCTTCGAGAGAACGACAATAGAATAAAGAATAATCAACGTCACTTTGAATCATTCCAAAATATTGGATAATAATCCAAAAATGCTAAAATCATACATGAAGTGATTGCTTGTGGTCATACAAGGATCTCCGTAAGTGACATACCATATTAGATTACACACCAAATAAAAAATTCAGGAGGTTGCTTCATATAAACTTCTTTATCAAGGTCACCGTGTAGATATACATTTTTTATGTCAATCTCAAATAGAGTGCAATGTTGAACCACTTTAATAAAAAAGTGAAGTCGAATAGATGTTATTTTGATAACAGGAGAGGAAGTATCAGTATAATCTTAGTCATATATTTATGTACATTGTTTGGCAACAAGTCAAGTTTTAAAAGTATACAATTATCGACATCCAACCACTACTTTAAAGGACACACATGTCACCAATCATTATTTGTCACCACTCTAGTTGAGATAAAGGTTCACTTGGAAACATAGAGGATAATGAAGATAAATAAGTATATTATATGAGGGAAAAGTTAAAATAAATAAGATTTGTATCGTGGGGAGGAGGGTTTCAAATAGCAATAGACAAATTATTTTTCAGATAAGTATCAAATCCAAAGTATAGGAGATGGTTTCAGGAAATGATCAAAGATGGTCTCCACTATATCATTGTCTATCGCAGATGGATCCTGTACTAAAATATCAATAAGCTATGAACAACCTTGAATTTCTTGAATCCTAATTTTATGCTGAGGAAGAAATAATGATAATGATGTGAAAGTAACTACACATATCATTAATTGAACAAAAACATCAATATCCACTTTTAGAGCAATAATATCCAACAAAAATACATTTGAATGATTAGAGAGAAAGTTTATCTTAACTAGGTTTGAGATTATGTATAAAACATGTAGAACCAAAAACATAAAAAAAAAAAAAAACTATATTAAAAAAAGCAAGTTATGATATATAATCATTAAAGACGGAATATTTCATCTAAATAACAGGTTATAACATCTCAAAAAATAATGAAAAAAATTAATAAATAAACATTTTTTAAGTAGGAAGAGTGAAGGAGAGGCAGAAATATTTTTACATAATAGTCTATTACTGTTTTAAAATTATAATTGTTTTAGACTTAGTGCGCATTTATTAAAAAACAATATATTTACAGATTAAAATATTCTTATTTAATCATTTGACAGTAACAGTTTGTAAAATTTAATATTTTAGCAAATACAAACAAGATACAGTTAAGAAAACATTACAGATTTGTAAAATAATTACAGAAAGTATCATATTTACATATTTTCGCTTTTTCTTTCTTTAAATATTAAATAGCAATAAATAAAACATTAATTTAACTTTTAATACATATAACGTTTAGTTACTATTTTAATTTATATATTTTAATAAATTTTCGATTTAAATTTTATACTTTAATATAATTTATTTTTATTTTTATATCTTTTACTTTGAATATTTTTTTTACACTTAAATGCGAGTTTAGTCTGTATATATTAAGAGAATTAACACGTATGTGTATAAAATTTAATAGCAATTAAAATAGTATATATAAAAACTAAAATAAATAATTTTAAAATAAATTAGAGGATGTAAAACTATAAAAATCAAACTACTGAATAAATTTAAATATATAGGTGATATGGTAAGAAATGTAAAAAAATATATAAATTATAACAAAAAAGACCATTCATTATTTATGAAAACAAATGTCTAGTTAGACTTAAATAAAACATAGCATCATATATGATACTAAATATAGTTATTTAATAATAATGGACTTTTCCATTGACAATTTTTCCAATTAAATTGCTATTCTAACTTTAAATTGTTTATTGTCACACACATTCTTTTCAAAAGATGATATTTTTATATTTATAAAGAAAAAATTTAATAATATAATATATTAATATTTTAATTTACATTATTAATATATTTTATATATTATTAAAATTAGTTGTGGAATAATTTTTTATTTTATTTTGGAGAGTCTCATCAATTTATGTTCTTTCTCTGAGTTTTCGTTTAAGCCCTTCATTCAATTTATGGGTTGTAATTGCATTGTTTTGGTATGATATATCAGTCCCTTGTAATTATAAAAATACTATAAAAATTCTGGTGAGAGTAAAATATACTTGTATTTTAAATTGTGAAATAAATAACTGAGGTAGTAGTTTAATCAATGATATTTATCAAGTCACCACCACACTAAATTCAAATGAAACCCACTACAAATACAAAGTACAGTAATAATCCAAACTAGCAAACAAAATAAAACTTCACAGTCAAAATTACCAAAGTATTTCAGGATTTTTTATCATCATACGGAATGCTGAAACGTAGAAATATTGCAATAAACTCGAGCACCAAACATGACAAATTGTTTGAAAATAGTATAAATGATGTTTTGTTCTCTAATGAGAACTACTTCTTATGAGGTAATTTATGTAAATGTAGGTTTGGTGTATAATTATCTCTCCAATTACATATCTCAATATCATTGTCTTTACTACAAGATTTTTACTTCACATATTCCAATATAAATCTTCACTTGTAATTTTAAATACATAGTTTTATTTTTACAAAATGTATACAACCAAAATGAGTTATTATAGAAGATTTCTTGCCATCTTTAAATTTTTTATATATCCTTCCAGCCTAAAAATTAAATTTAAAATTTACTCTAAAATTGAAATAAAAATTACTTATGGTTTAAAATGGAATCTACCGTTAAAGAAAATGATACTGATAAATATTTTGTCAATTTAATTAATATTGATAGATATTTTATCGACCTAGCTAATATTAAATAAGGACATTTTCATATATTAAAAAAAAATCTATGTAATTAAAAACTTAATTAATATTGATAGATATTTTATCGACCTAGCTAATATTGAATAAGGATATTTCCATATATTAAAAATACAATTAATTACATATAAAGGGATTAAAAGACGTATGATTCGGTCAATTATAAAACATCTATTCTCATGCATGCAACATCCAAATATTTAATACTCTATAAACTATAATTGATTGAAACATATTTCGTGAGATTATACCATTATAAAGTCAACTTGGAGACCAAGTTATACAATGATCTGATACCTAGTTTTGCATGGTTCATTATTCCCATAATGAACCACTCATAATTATTTTAAAACTTTAAAATAGAACCTTAGATCATTATTTGGAATATAAAATACTGAATGTTCTGCTTAAAATATTAAATTATCCATAACTTTTTTTGCTAAAACAAAAATTAAATAAGATTTTTGAGATCTTGTACCATGTTACTGAAAAAAGTAATACATAATGTTAAAAGATGATGGAACACTAAAAATATTAAAACAATATGTGGTGTCCACATTTCAAAGACATCTATTGAGTATAGTAAGTATTCCCTTTTTAATTATTGATTCAATCCTTTTTTCTTTGAATTTTTATTAAGATGTGTTGATTGTGTAGAGTTAAAACTTTAATAGATATAATAGTATAGTTTGGGCTTAGGTGATATATAAGAACAATTTTACTAGTAGACAACATATATTCTAATAAAAAAGTTAATATTATATTAAATGTTTGAAATGTATTGCTGATTGGATTGAGGTAAAATTTTATATTATGATATCTATTTAGGAACAAATATATTTATTAAATTAATTCATGTTAAATGAAACTTGGAGTTAGAGTAATTTACAAAAATCATGGAATGCAAAAAAAATGGATGTTGAACAAAAAATAATATGTTTGCTAAAAGTGTGGTTGCAACATATAAGTAGAACCAAGTATGGAAAAATATATGGAGGTATGTTGTTTGTATCTAGGTTGTTGTTCAATCTTTAAGGTAGGTTTGATATCTGAACAAGAGATATATTAGACAATTTTTTCTCCTATAAAGCACTCAAGTATTTTTCTGTTTTTCTCTTATATATAGAACACTCAAGTATTCTTCTGTTTGGAAAAAACAAATGTCATATCTTAATTATATCTTCACTTGAGATTTTAAATACAATATCTTATTTTTAAAAGATCTTGCACTAAAGTTACATTAATGATTTTTTAACATTGAGGATAACTTATTATATAAGAAATCTCAAGATTTAAAAAAAAAATATTTTTGTACACCCTCACATCCTAACATTTAAATTGTAAGATTTTCTTCCAATCAAACTACAAAAAAAGTTATTTAAGATCATAAAGTGAGATCTACAATTAAGAAAAAAAAACTATTAGACATTTTGTTGATTTAAATAATATTAATAGACATTTTACATATCTCACTAATATCAAAAGGTATTTTTAGATACGAGACATATGAAACATTACAAAAAAAATAATAATAAATGATAAAATAAAATGAAACATTAAAAATATTGAATAGTAGGTGGTCTCCACGTGTGAAAGGCATGCATTGAAGGGTTGGCAGAGTTAAATCACATGCAGTGATGCATATACAGCATACACCGTCCCATAAAGTCCGCGCAATTCATTTAATACTCATTGCGGAGACTAAATTCCAATGTTCATCTTTCAAGCAATCAATTTAACTTTTCTGGCATTAGAATGTGCCATTCTTCTTCTTTTGGCAATCTTCAAACAGTATCACTCAAGACAACAACGTCACTTTATTATAAGAAAAAAAATACCATTCACTTCTATATATAGTCCATGTAAATTAAAAGTTAAATAAACTATATAAGATATTTTTAACAAATTATTTATAAATAAGCTAATTTTAATTTTAATTAATTCTAAACTGCATATTTTTCCTTACAAAAAAGTGTATTAAATCTTTTTGAAACGCACACTTTCGGTTTTTACGTCGTTTTGATTTTTTTTTGTTTGAAGCGTATTGACATTCACAATTGCACAACGTGCTATTTTGCGAATCTGTTATGGTCCCACATCGAAAACTAATTGCAACAATGCAAACCACACTATAAAACCAAGCCAAACCACAATCAAAAGCACCCTTAACCGTTCATCCAAACCAAAAGCTAAATCCGAACGAAAGAAGCAATGGCAACAACGAACCCAACCGTGCCTTCAGAATCCGACCCGAAACCTAAATCGGATCCCGATTCATTTCCTTACTTTGAAGACATGAACGAACTCGAGAAAGTCTTCAACCGCTTCGACGCCAACGGCGACGGCAAGATCTCCGCGGACGAGCTCGACAGCGTGCTCCGGACGCTCGGATCCGGCGTCTCGCCGGAGGACCTCCGCCGCGTCATGGAAGACCTCGACACTGACCGCGACGGCTTCATCAGCCTCACCGAGTTCGCCGCCTTCTGCCGCTCCGACTCCGCGGACGGCGGAGCCGGCGAGTTCCGCGACGCCTTCGACCTCTACGACCGCGACAAAAACGGACTGATCTCGGCCGAGGAGCTCCACCTCGCGCTCAACCGCCTCGGCCTCAAGTGCTCCTTCGATGAATGCCGCGACATGATCAAGTCCGTCGACGCCGACGGCGACGGATTCGTCAACTTTGAGGAGTTCAAGACGATGATGATGACCTCCAAGAACCGCTGCGCCACCAATGGCTCCGTTCATTAGTCTTAGCCGCCGATTGAAATTCCGACGCGTCTCCGGTGGCTACTTCCGGAGTATGATTTTTCTTTTTTTCCTCTTTTGTTTTTTCTTCTCTTTGTATGATTATCGTTCTGGTGAGTCGCTCCATTGAAACACTGAAACATTAGACATAGATCGAATCCGAATCATGATGGAAAATAGGAAATGGAATTTTTCTTGTGATTCGTAACGTCGTGCATTTGTGAAAAGCTCGTGTTCTTCATGCTTTTTATTCTTAATTTTAAGTTTAGATTCTCCAGAAAAGCATAATCAAAAGTAGTTAGTGGAAGATTTTTCGCTCGGATTTTCAACGAGTCGTAAAACACGTTGACTCACGTTCAGTGTATATTTGACTCACGTTCGTAAAACACGTTCAGTTTGGGTAGAAAGATGAGAGAGATGTAGAAAGGAGAAAATATTTGAATAAAGAATAGTGATGAAAATAATTGGTGGAAAAGTTATGGTTGTTACATAAAAAATTATGTAACAAATAAAAGACTTTTCAAATTAAAACAAAGAATAAAAAAAAGAAAATTAAAAATATGTTAAATGGACCATTTTCTCTCCATTATCACCCCACTTCCACCCCTTATTGGATGAAGCTGCTGTTCCATTGGATAAGGAAAGAGGAATATGGTCACTTTTGTATTATATTTGGTAAAAAAGAAAAGGGTAATAATGAATTGAACAAAAATAAAATAAATGAGAAAATAGGCGAAAAATCGGAAGTTAAAATGTATGATTAAAGAAAAGATGGCGAGAGAGATAAATAAAATTGGGTAAAAATCAATACATGAATTTCACCAATTTTTTTTTTCTTTTTCATCAAACAATCTATACTGCGAGATTATTTGCAAGAAATTTTTTATAAAAGAAAAAAATTAAATTAATTTTTTTCATAAATTAAAATTAACTTATACATAAATTAAAATCAAATTTTATAATATTAATTATAAATTACTTTTATATATTAGCTTATGTATAACTTAATTTAACTTATAATAGAACCAATTATTTTTCCTAAACATTCTTTATTTAATTAACCAAAATATCTACGCAGACAAAAAAAGATGAAATGGTTTATATAAATAATCTAAAAAGATTTTATACCATCATATTCTAGGATTCTTTGATTATGATGGAATTCACTGTAATATTTTTGTGTGAGGATCATTTTAGAGTTCCTCACAAACCATAAATTAGATCATAATTATACTCAATCAGTTTAAAATATTTTTAGAGAGTTGAATGTAAGCAAAATTTAGAGTTGATAAAGGAAAAAACTTATTAGAGCTTTTTAATATAGTATACTAATGATTTTGAATTTAAGATTTGACTCCTAAGAATAACTAAATATCTAGTTATATGGTTGAATTAATTTTTAAGTTGTTAAAAATAAAAATGAAGTTATAAAAATATGGTTCTTATAATACTTTACAAGTTAAACAAAATTAGTAAAAGGTAAAATGATATAGTACGGTAGAATACACTTAAAATAAAAATAAGTTCTAATAATGTTATTAGATAAAAAAAAACTGTGAAAACTAGAATAAATAAATTTAAAGTTTGAAAACTTGAAATGGAAAACCTAACACTCTTGATTTTTTTTACCCAAATATGGGTTTCACTGGCCCAAAGCTCCTTATGCATATGCAACAAAAAGAAGAAGTAAAACAAAAAGTCAATTACTTCATCCACCTCTTCAATTTGAACTTGTATCTCCACAATTTTTATGACTATTTTGTAATTTCTGAATTATCTGTTCTGACACATTTTTTTTAAAAGATTTTTCCTTGAACAGGGTACAGTTTCTAAAATAAATTTTTTAAAACAAAATTTTGAAACTATTTAATCATTTCACATTGTGAAGGTGAGTGTACAAAGATGGCAGGTGCAGCAAGTAATTTCCAAACAACCAATATTGATTTGATTGGATCAAAGTTCAGTGAGAACTTGTGACAAAAACAAACTTTAAATGACCTTAATATTCCCATCAATTACTCCTTAACTCTCAATTACTCCTTACTCACGTTTTTCTTCAGTTTCATTTTTTTCTTTCTAACTTTGAGAAATGTTTTCTAGTGGTTCCCACAAAATAACATCCACTTTTATATTTTTCTTTCAAATAAATAGTGAAAATTTAGTGTCTCTTTACTTTGAGCAAGTGTTTTCTGATTTTATTTTTTTATTGTTACTTTTAATTTCAAACTTGTTTCCAGTGCCTTGTTTTCAATCTATTGTTCATTTACAGGTATTTGTAAAAGGAATTAAACACACTTTTCTTTTCTCTATTTCCGGGAAAAATTTTAAAAAAAAAAAAAAAGAAAACAGTTTTATAATTATAAACAAAAAAAGGTCAGAGTATATCTAGACTCTTAATATTTCTATCATATATTTTTCCCATATATATATATATATATATATATATATATATATATATATATATATATATATATATATATAAAACAAATTAT
>Ga0099824_1001907_pt1 | contig 30156 bp, 10 predicted proteins | sample SiratrowhiteBW_FD_76837 | JGI IMG/M metagenome (GOLD analysis project Ga0099824, IMG submission 76837) | Root nodule microbial communities of legume samples collected from California, USA - Siratro white BW | ecosystem: Host-associated > Plants > Roots > Nodule | place: USA: California... | reverse complement strand
CTCAGATAACAACCCACGTTCTCCACTTAAATAAAAATAAAATTAATAATAAATAATGGATTTTTACCGTTGGAAAATGTTTTAAGTCTCATTCCTGGATAGATTCATTTTAATATTAATTTTAAAAAATTAATAATAATAATAAATATGAATGAGTCAAAGAGCAATAACCTCTCTCTAAACTACTGACATTAAAAAAAATATCAATTAAAATAATATGAAAAAAAAGGGGATATATTGGTCAAAAGGAAAGAAAAGGAGGATACAGATAATTTTTTGGAGGAAGAAGTGAGAGAAAAGAGAGAATATTGAGAAGAGCAAGAGAAGAGAAAAGAAGAAGACACGCTAAGAGAGAAAGAAGACTAGGCATTACATGACATTTTGGCCATCACGCCCATCACGCCCAACTTCCAAAGCTAACGCCCATCACGCCCAACCTACACAAAACTACCCAAAGAAATCCCCCACGTTCGTCATCACCATGCTCCATGCAAGCCATCTTCTTCCCCAAATGTGTCCTCACCGTGCCTACAACCTCGTTGCCACCATCCGTTATCATGCACCTCCATAAAATTCATTCCAACCGCAAGCATACCAAACCCGAGCTAAACCACGTGAAAACGTGGCTCACCATGCACTCCATGCCGTCGTCGAGCACCTCAAATGCTTCAAAAGCTACCACCAAAGCACCCATAACCATCATGGACAGCAATGTCGTGAGCCCACCACGGGCAGCCGCAAAATGGCCATGAAAACGCCACCTATCCACTCCGAAAGACGCCGTCGCCGCCGTCAATGGCCTCCACCGTCGTCGCCGCTCCTGTGGCGGCTAACGCCTACGCAAGCCACCTCGACCCTCGCCAACCATGGCTGCCGCCGCCTCCATTGTCTCCATAGCATGTGCCTTCCAAACCCTAGATGGGTTTCTAGTTAGTGGGGGTGCTGGACACACCCCCTGTGGTTGTGCCTGCACCTTTTATTCCCCTAATTACCAGAATACCTCTGGCTTTAGGCTGAGTTGCAGTTAGTGGAGGTGCTTCCTGCACCCCCGTTTATTAAGTTCTGCACCCATATTTTTCCAATTCCTGAAATGCCCTTAACATAAGTGGGCTTATGACTAGTGGAGCTGTTCTTTGTACCCCACTGGTTTGAGCCTGCACCTGCACCACTATTCAATTACCAAACTGCCCTTAACATAAGTGGGCTTCTGACTAGTGGAGTTGTTCTTTGCACCCCACTGGTTTGAGCCTGCACCTGCGCCACTACTCAATTACCAAACTGCCCTTAACATAAGTGGATTTCTGGTCAGGGGTTTGCTCTCTGCACCCCATCTTTTGCGCCAGTACCCTCAGATATTCTCAAATCCCAAAAATACCCTTTTGATTAGTGGAACTACTTTCTACACATCCCTTAATTAGGATTTGCACCCACATTTTTTCTAAATTTCAAAATTACCCCTCACATAAATACACAAGTAAAGAACTACGTAACCCTGATTCTCTATCCACAATAGAGATACGTATGAGCGAGGTCAAATCCTTATCGGGCTCCCTTTTCTAAAAATATATTTTGTTTGTTATTATTTGCATTTTTATTTTGTTTCATGGGAAAAATAAACATTTTATGAAATCACATTTATTTTATTCATTTAATTAGAGGTACCGTCTTAGGACGAGCGTTGTGGGGATGCTAATATCTTCCCCACACGTAACTGACTCCCGGACTCTAAATCCGGATTTTTGAACTTGCCTTATCTGATTTTTGGTTTTCCATAGTTTTTCCTTTAAATTATAGTGGCGACTCCTCTATTTTATTAAAACCTAAATTTTTTAAGATCGTCATCCCGGTTGCGACAATTATTCTTCTTTTTTGGGAAGGTCCATGATCATGTATACCATATTGACATATCTGTTAATGAGGATTAAGTTCTTTGGGGATTTAGATGAGTTAAAGTATTGTTATTAATGGTGCTTGCTGTATGTTTATCTATCCTGACTAGTCATTCTCCTATTGTATTTTTGTTATTATCAGAATTTTACTCAATGTGATCTCTATGGGATGAACTTTACCAACACAAAATATGGTAAAAATTGAACAAAAATCAATATTAAAGTGTTTGACAAATGTTATTTCCATTCACTGCTATTGTTATTTACAAGTCATTGAAATTGTTATCTCTATAGTAATTATAGCTCGCTATAACTGTTAATCCTATTTTTATAAATTTCTTATGATGAGTTGTTGAAAAAGGAAAGTTTGATATTTCTAAATTATTTGGAATACTCAATATTTACAACCTTTATCACTTTAAGGCAATTATTTAAAAATGTATTTATATCGGGCGTTGTAGGGGTGTTAATACCTTCCCCATAAGTAATCGACTCCCGAACTCTAAATTGTTTTGTGAACTTGCCTTTATCTGATTTTTGGTTTTCCATAGTTTTTCCTTTAAATTATGGTGGCGACTCCTCTGTTTTATTAAAACCTAAATTTTTTAAGATCGCCGTCCCGGTTGCGACAATTATTATACCATATTGACATATCTGTTAATGAGGATTAAGTTCTTTGGAGATTTATATGAGTTAAAGTATTGTTATTAATGGTGCTTGGTGTATGTTTATCTATCCTGACTAGTCATTCTTCTATTGTATTTTTATTATTATCAGAATTTTACTCAATGTGATCTCTATGGGATGAACTTTACCAATACAAAATATGGTAAAATTGAACAGAAATCAATATTCAAGTGTTTGACAAATGTTATTTCCATTCACTGCTATTGTTATTTACAAGTCATTGAAATTGTTATCTCTATAGTAATTATAGCTCGTTATAACTGTTAATCCTATTTTTATAAATTTCTTATGATGAGTTGTTGAAAAAGGAAAGTTTGATATTTCTAAATTATTTGGAATACTCAATATTTACCACCTTTATCACTTTAAGGCAATTATTTAAAAATGTATTTATATTTCACTTTTCCCTTTATTTTTTATTGTTATAAGCTTAATCAAATAATAGATAGAAGATAAATGAATGCCTCCAACATTCGCATTTCTTTTACGATAAACATTTATGCATTTTTGTCTAAAAATCACTAAAGTTCTAATATAGTGAAGAATTTCGTAACCTTCGTAACCTTTAGAAGAACTGCTAATTCTATTTTAAAATATAAGTAATTAATATATTCTCATTTGGGATAAGGAAACATGTCCCTAATTATCTTACATGATAACGCACCCTATATAGTATATTAAAAAAAATTAATATATTGCAATCTTACTTGACAAAATCAAAATTTTCTATCTTTCGCTACATAAAATGATTTTTTATCGTTATTTAATCTTTAATAAATTTTAATTATAAGTAGAGTCTGTTTAAATAAATTTATTAAAATTATAATAAGTAAACAATTAATTATCTTCAAGAAATAATCAATTATATGAAAGATCGGTAAATATTATTTATATAGAATCAATTATCATTTGATATAAATGATTAATTTGTTTCTGGTAGATTTTTGGCTTGGAGAATAACATAGTTTATTATTATAATTAAAAATTAATTAATTATTTTTTTAAGAATAAATATAAGGGTCGTTTGATAAAATTAAATATAACATAAAGATTGCATAATTCATACTTTGCGAAATATTTTCTTTTTCTTAATACCTTTTGTGTTTATGAATAAATTAGAGTTATTAAATTGTATTTTTAATAATTTTTTTATGGAAAAAATTTCTCTTCGTATTTTATATTATTGAGTATGTTGTATATTGTTTGTGGTAAAATGTATGCAATTATATTGAGTTTTCAAGAATAATAAAACAATAAATACATTGATTAGATTAAATTAGATGTAAATTTGAAAAAAAAAACATTTATGTTTTTAATCCCGTCTTTTGTCTTCCTAATATTTTTTTGATACGTTAAGACTATCAAAATTTTATTTAAAATTTATATAAATTTATTCAAGAAATGTTTTTCTAAAAGATTATTTTTTTTTAGAATCCTTTTATACTCATTAGTTTTATTGTTCAAAATCATATCATTATAAACACTCAAATGTTTTAGGACATACTAATTTTAATATGAATTAATTTTAAAGTATTAAAATTTAATTAATCCAAAATATGTATGCATAGAAATAAAAGAGTATTTAAGACCCATTTAATCTTCTTTTAAAGTAACTTTTATTGAACTTTAGTTTAAAAACTAAATTCAACGTATTTTTTAAGAACGGGTCATTCTTAGGATGGTCTAAATTGATTTAATGTGAATCTAATTGACTATTCTTTGTATATGAAGTTATATTTATATTATATTACTTATTTTAATATAAATTATTATGTGGAATAGATTAAAACAAAATTATTGTGAGATGGTCTATTATATACAAAAACAAATAAAATAATAAAAAAATTATCTATAGAAGGTAAATGTATAAAAGATAAATGAAATAATAAATAATAAATATTAATGCACATAATTAATATGTTTCAATTCGTATTAACTAATTCTAATTTATATTGATAATATAATATCTTAGTAAAATAAATTCTTACTCAACTCATTCTTTTAGTATTTCAGTACTGATAACTCTAAATTATTTATAATTACTTATATTGGCTCATATGTATAGTGTATAATTATAATAACTAATTTTTCATAAAATAAGTTTACATATGTGAGGAAGTCACACACGAACAATGTTGCCCATTTCTGATCCAAAACATTATTAAAAAAATTGCTAAATGAAATTAGTTTAAATAGAAACTAAAAAATTAGACATTTTACTAAGACCAATACCATTAATCTAAAAGACACACACCTTCTACTAGATGCTTTAAATAAGTTAGACAGTCTAGGAACTTTAACGATATTTTGTTAATCAATTCTCATAAATCTTCACATTAGTTCAATGAAAATCTTCTAAGTAAGATTCCATCCCTTCCACTAAGTATATCAAAGACTTAATCCCCGATCAATTGGAATAAATCTAAGCAATGAAAGAACTTGTTGTCTAACATGATCTTCATAATCATATTAGAGGGATTAAAATCTTTTGATACCTTTATCACCTTTATATATCCTCGAGCAATCTCCTCTCTTACAGAATGCAACTTAATATCAATGTGTTTTATTTTTTCATGATAAACTTATTTATCAGATAATTGTATAATGTTATTGTTGTTGTCACAACAAATGGTGGCAACTTGGTATTGCACCCTCAACTCTCTAGCTAGATCGAACAATTATAAGGTTTTTTTAACTATTTCAATTATGTCAATATATTATACTTCAGTGGTTGACAAAGTCATTGCCTTTTGTAGATTAACATTCTAGTTTATCACAATACCATATGCAATAAACACATGACACATGAGTATAAGTGTCAAATTTACTTGTCTTTAGTCTTGATTTAAGCACTTAAATTATACAAATGGGATTATTTTTTGCAAAACAGAAGTGTCACCAACTTAGAATATTGGAATGTTTACAATTATAAAATTTACTTGAATTTCTTAATCTATGTTTACATGATTTTTGATGCAGTAGAGAAGCAAGAAGCAACTAAGCAAATTTAAGCCAGGGTAAGAAGTTCGTTGAGCGTTGTATATTGGTGGTGAGGGGAATTAAGGTAGAGAGTACCCCAAATCTTCACTTTAAAGCGTTGAGTGGACATATTCCAAAGAAGGATGCATTTTTAGCTCATAATTTGCTAAGCGAGCTACAGATGGGCTCAACACATGGAAAACCCTCAAAGTGAAGAAAGGTAATCTGCTGAGCAAGCTACAAAGAAGCTCAAACACATAGGAAACCTTTAAATGAAAAATTACAATCCGCTGAGCAGAAGATCTAGAGTCTGAGCATGGGGAATCAATTAAAGTTAAGTTGTTTGCCAGTATAAAAAGGAGAGCAAAAGACTAATACAAGGGGGAGCCTTCAACTATTCTGAGAGTTGTAATACTTTTAGATGTAATACTTTTAGTTGCATGTCTCATTATATTCTTTGTATCATTCTACTCACCATGAGTAGCTAATTTCTAGAGCTATTGGGATTGGATGATATTGTAGCTTTCTTATAACTTCTTGATTTACATATGCAAATTCATTATGTTATTAATTGATTGGATTTTATGCTTAATGTCTGATAATATAAGAATCATTATACTTGATTTTAGAATTTGATTGTTATTGAAAACGAAAGACTTCAACTCATGGAAACAAAGTGTTGTCTTTGGATATCATTATTTTAATCTTAATGTAAGGATTAGATAACTTTAATCAAGGAATTGATCTATTGTGATTGAACTTTTGGATTATCAAGATTAAGGAATTGTGATGTTCAAACATCCAAAAGTCCTAGTCAACATAACCTTTTATACGAACATCTTTAGCATATCATCTAGCTTCACATAAACTAGAACACTACCAAGTAAACCCTTCAAATGTTGAACAATCCACTTAAGAGTTTGCTAGTGAACTTGCTTGGGATTTCATATGAACCTACTAACAATACTCACAACATAAACTATGTTGAGGTTAGTGCAAATTACATATATCGCATAACGAATAATGTGTGCATATGAAATATCATTCTTATGGCTATATTCCTCCACCATTTATAGGAGAACATGCATCACTCAATTTGTAATATGAAGTAAGAGTTGTGGAAACATATTTCAAGTTTGTCATCCCAAACTTGTGTAAGAAAATTTTGAGATGGGTCATTTGAGACATTTATTGACACTTCAAATCATATAATGATATCAATCCCTAAAATCTTAACAATTTCAATATCATTCGTATCAAATTTACTATTTAATTCAGTGATAACCTTTCTAATCTTAGGCTTATTATTTTTTGTTATCATAATCTCATCAACATATAACAATAATACTATAAAATGTTATTTTACTATAAAACTTTATAGTTATATTAAAAAAAAATTGTATTCTTGAATCTAAACATGAATCATTCTCTGATGTTTTCTTCAATGATGAATTCCAATATTTAGAATCAATAATACAAAAGTTATATTGCGTGTTTCATAGTCATATAAAGGATGTTATCATGTTTACCAATTTTAAAGTCTATTATTTATTAAAACCAAATATGATATTGTCCTTTTCTTTTTTTTTTAAGATAAAATGACATATAAAATAAATAAAGGAAATATATTATCATTTGTCTCTTTTAACTTATTTACTTAATAAAATAAAATATAAATTAAAAAAATGATTAATTTCTTTATAAATGAAATTAGAGAACATGTAAAGGACATTCTTCAATTCTAAATGTAACTTGATGTTTTCCAAATTTCTTATTAAAGAACATTTGATGTAAATGTAACTTATGTGATTTTTAGTTTCCTGCTAAATATCTTCAGCCTTACACGCAACTGGAGGTACTTTAATCTTTATATGCAAATAAAAGTTCCATTACAAAGATTCTTATAAAGAAAAAAACTTTATTTTGATCTTTTTAACTAAAACTTAATAAAGTGTTTCCCTTATATGAATTTTTCTTCTCTTTCAAGAAACTTTCCCTTTTATGAGAGAAGATGTTCGAAATTTCGTGTCGAAGTTAATATGTTATAAATGTTACCTAAGTGTTCAACTATAATAAAAAAATGATAAGACTTAAAAGCTATAATAAAAAAATGATAAGACTTAAAAGAAAGATAAAAATTAACAAATGAAGATTGAAAGAAAATATTTAGAGAAAAAAAGAAAGGTTTACTTGTAAAAAAATTAAAGAAAGAGGAAAGAAAAATAAATCTTACAAATAATTCTTCAATTTTATTTGTATGATATACTATTATTTGTCAGCCATATCTCGTATTACGACATAATATGTAATACAATATATGAAATTTAGATAAAAGATTTTGTTGAGTCAAATAAAATAAAATTTCATAAAGTTATTGCGTTTTTTTTTACAGTAATGTAGTTATTGTCTTACAAAATTTTCTTTATTTTAGTTTGGATCATGCATTCACTATCAATTTAAATATAATATATTATTACTTGACTTACTATTAATCAGGCTATTTTAAGTTTATTATGTGTTGGATGTAATATGTAACGTTTATATAATGTTTCCACATCTCATCGTAATTTGTGGACCACTTCAATATTTAATGCATGATTTTAATGGATTTTTTTACTAACAATATCCGTTTGTTTACTTTTAGTTCGAAATAAGTCTTACGCTACTTTTTTTTTCCAAAATAATAAAGTTAAGATGAAATGTTTAATTATACGATAATATGAGGTTGTTTTAATTTAATTTATAGTTTTCAAATTGAAATAATAATAAAATGTTTGTTAATTATATCAATCGACTTCAACAATATTATTTCTAGTAAATATTGCATGCAGTTTCTAAAATGTTATATATAATCATACAAATCTATTTCTCAAACATTTTATGCACGCTTGTTTGGGTTTAAGAAGTCAAGGAAAATTATTTTACGGAATAAATAATTTTGTTGTCATAAATAAAATGAAATTTTTAATAAAAAAAATCTATAGTTGATCCTTTAACTTATGGCCTTCACATATTGCATTTTATTATTAATACTATAATGTTTAGTCAAAGAATCTTCATTAAGTAACTTTTTATAAAATTTCATATAATTTAAAACAATTTAATACTTCATTTATTAGTTTTACTTTAACATGTAATATCGTTTTAAAATAGAAATAAATATTAATTAAAACTAAATGCTCAATTTTTTAAAATGTAATATACTTAATCATCAAAAACTAATATTGTATAATCAATAATTAAATTAACGAAATAAAGTTTCTATATATTTAACATTTATATATTTAAGACATATGGAATTAAACTTTTTACAGGTCATAAATGTAAAATTATTACATTTCAAATAAATCAGAAATTATCAATAACATGGTCAGTGTTTAAAAATCACTTTTACTCTTTTTATATTTTCTTTTTCGACTCAAACTCTTTATTATTTGTTACTGTTACTCTCTTTTTTTTTCAGCGAAGCAAAAAATTATATAAATAGGGGTGAGAGATAATGCGTCTTCATTGAGCATTGTTCTGCTTTGTGTAGTGAGAGAAAGTTGTCTGTGTTTCTCTCTCTTTGACTCAAAACCCTATTGCGTGCTTTGCAATCGACCCTGATTATGGCCAACAGTAACCTCCCTCGAAGAATCATCAAGGTTTGTTTCCATTTTCTCCTTAAGATCCCCATTTCAATTTCATTGATCGATGCAAAACACCAAAAGAACCCAAAATCCCTTCATGCTACCTAGCTTTGTTCATTTTGAAGTATCGTGTGACCCATGAGCTTGATTGAACAAATAGCTGCTGTTTCCATTTAGGGTCGATTTCAAAACGGATTCTTTTTTCACTTTAGATTCCTTAATTTCTGTGATCGTGACCCAAAACACAAATGGGAAGCCTTTTGTGCTAATTCGGGGTTCGACCCCCTTTATTGTGTTTTGGTTTTTGGTTGGCATCTTGTTGAAGTTCTGAAATTTGATTTGTTCTGTGTTTGAATTTGATTATTGTGAATGTTTTGGTGACTTCTTTTTGTTTGATCTCGGCAGGAAACGCAGCGTTTGCTCAGTGAGCCAGGTAAGTAGAATTTTTTAGCAATTGTTTAGTGTTTCAGAATCTCGTCCTAAGCTAAATGATTAGTGCTTGTTGTGTCGTGTCTCTTATTTTTTGTTAAATTTTTAAGATTTCTTGAGTGTTACTTTGGGGTTTATGCATGGTTTTCGTCGTTGCTGTGTTTTGTTCTGCTGACTTAACTGTTTCTGTATCTTGTGCTATGATCTAATGATGCAGCGCCTGGAATTAGTGCTTCCCCCTCGGAAGACAATATGAGATATTTCAATGTCATGATCCTTGGCCCAACTCAGTCACCTTATGAAGGTAGTAATGAACTTAACGGCTTGAATTTATACCTTGAAATTCTTAATGATTTGTAGGGTCGGAAAGAAATAAAAAATAATTTCCTGTTGATTTGGGTGCTTTGAAAGTATTGTATTGATGTCTTCTATGCACTTCAGACAATTGAATGTGTTTTGCAAACGTTTCTGAAAGTATAACTGTATTTTTTACCAGAATAATTCCGCTTTATTACATTTTATATCTGTCATCATATGTTAACAGTTATACTATATCTAAATGGCCTGAATATGTAAAAGAGTTGGCCTTGTTAGATGCTTGTTTTCTTGCCATATAATGATGGGGTGGACAAGAAGTATTAAGTGATATTGTTATAATCACTAATAACTAAATGTTTTTCTGCATCTTGAATTATTATGATGAACTTGCCCCATTCTACACCTGAAACTCAGACAATTTTCTATGAAATGCATTATCTTGGTACACATTGTTTTCCTTCATGTTTGTCACTGACCAGAGATATCTTTTAAAAAGACATTGAACTTTTCGGACACCGTATGTATAATAAATTTTTATAGGTTGCCACCCTCACTGCATCAATAAACTGCTTTATGGCTCATTACTAGCATCTTTTGGTAATTACTATTCTAGTATAATAACTAATAAAGTATTTTCTTGTGACGAAACTAAATTCAAAATCATTCCATTTATAAACAGTGCTTTCTAGATACTTTTGGATGCTTCTTGCTTGCATCTTTCAATTTCTTGAGTTGTTGCACAAATACAAGTTGGATGCCACAATGATTAGAATTTGGATAGATTACAATACATGATGGTGTGTGCAATGATCAATGCTGAGCTATAAACTATTCATGTCTTTGTTGAAGATTGTGCTTTTATTTTCATATCATATTAATTCTATTTGTTGTAACTTGGCAATTTTGTAATTTTAAGAATTTTTACTTTTTCAGTTTCAGATTTGTTCCTTTGTGTGTATCCATGCCTCCAAGATTTTTATGCTATCAATTCATCTAATCAGTTTTATGTGGATTGTTTCAGAATGATGAGCTTATTTCTTTGTAACATCTTCACCTAAAGTTATATTCTGCACCTAATAATTGCTTGTGGGGGTTTAACCCTTGAATGATTGACTTGAAAAAGGGAGAAATAGGTTAAAAGATTGGGTTGAAGGAATGTTGTAGGGTCATTGCATGTGTGATGAGCTCTCTTATTTTGTTTTAGTTCCCTCTTTTTTGGCTCCTTGTAGAAAGTTGTAGGGTCCTCTCCCCACTATAAAGAGTGGGATGGCTTTGGTTATGCATGGAAATTGAAACTAAAATACATAGCTAGTGCTATTATACAAGACTACGTTTTCTTCATTGTTTGTACATTTAAGAATTCAATTTATGAAGGCATTGTTTGGAAAAATTACTCCTTAGTCACTTATAGGAGAAGAAAATAAAATGTAAACTGAATTTAGCTTCTTCTATTAGCTATAATCAACTTAACCTTTATAAAAGTTCTTTTCATATGACATTCACAAGCTATCTTCAACACAGAAAAGAAAAACACTTCTTAAACAGCTAAGGCGCACTAGTTGATTTTACCTTGTGGAGGAACTCAATGCATTTTATCCTTTCTTTTTTTTTTTTCTCTTGTAAGTGCTTATGGAGAGCTTTATCCAAGTAAAATTGGAACTTCTGGACTGTGCACCTTTACGGCATAAAGTTTGGAATAGAAAATCGTGAATGAAGAAAATCAACTGCATATATTTTTATACAATACAAACACCTGTGTAACTAATCACTGATATGATAGATCTTATTTCTTTGCGTTAATATTCTGCACTATACTACAGGGCAGTAGTGTGCCCTGCAGTATAATGCAGGAGGGTTTCTTGTGTAAGGTGGATGAAATTTTGAAGTCCCAATTGTAATTCCCTACTTTTAGGCCTGACGATATCCTGTTTAGTTTGATGATACTGATGTTTTTATTTCCCTAAACCTAGAATAAGGTCTTGCATATTTCTTAATATACAACTTTCTTGTTTGTAATACAGGTGGAGTTTTTAAACTAGAATTATTTTTGCCAGAAGAATATCCGATGGCTGCTCCGAAGGTAATAATTTAATTTTTTTTCCTATGTACACCGTAATAACCATTTGGTGTTAAGTATCTGTTGAGTTCTACTCAACTTAAATATATTCCATCTGAATTATTTTTAACCCTGAATTTTGGTATCTAATTATGTTGATTGCCTGGCTCTTGTTAATGTCATGGGTATATCTCAAAAATGTGCAATTAATTGAACAGCCACTTTCTTAAGTCTAAATTCAGTCATGGTCTTACCTTGTTGAAACTGAAACAGTTGTAAACAGACTTAAATTTAATGTCATTTTTGTTTATTAGTATAATTGAAATATTTCTCCATGACTTTGGTTGGCATAATGTTCAGCTGTCTTCTATGATCATAATATTAAAGCCTTAGCATTTCATTAGGAAGATAGAACTAGGATGATACTAATTACCATACATTGGAACCCATTTACCTGTTCCAGGAAAGGGTTTAGGGAAATTGTGTACTTACAGCTCATACTTCCATCTGATTGAGTTTTGTGTTGGCCAATGGGGTACTTTTCTTCCCCATCCCCCACCCCGTCTTAAAGGGATAATTAATTATATCTATCCAACCCATAATTGTGTGATTGTGCAGTTTTCTCATATGTGGCTGACTGGTTTAGGTTTAATTTTAATGATGATTATACCTTATGGATTAATTAATGGGTTCCCTTAAAACACCGTTTCTACTATTATTTCTAATGCAGCCATGCATTGCTTCTTTCAGGTTAGGTTTCTGACAAAAATATATCATCCAAACATTGATAAGGTAGGTACACTTAACTTCCCCTACATTTCCATTTTTTTCTTCGGTAATGATTTAGCTTAGTCAAAGTTTATTGCAGCTTGGCAGGATATGTCTTGACATTCTGAAAGACAAGTGGAGTCCAGCCCTTCAGATTCGCACTGTACTTTTAAGGTATATTTAAGTTTCTTTTTTTGCAAGTGGATGTATATTGACAGACCTATTAATTTCCTGAAGAAATGTAGTAAATATCAAACAAATTTTCAGCCTCAGCCCTTGTCTTCGTGGCTGTCTGTAAGATGTGATGCATACAGAGAATTCAAGTCTGAAAATAGAAGTTAATAAATTAAACTTTGGTTTTTAGTCACTTTTCTTGAAGATATTTTTTTTTCCATTTTGTGTGGTAAAACTTTATTGCGCAAAAGACTGATCTTAAAACTATTGATATCCTGTTTTAGCCCCCTTAAAGTACAAAGAAGATTGTATCAGTAAGTTGAAACCATGTGTTTCTGAGACAGCACACTGTTTTATTTATACTAAGAAAAAGGAATCAATATAATAAGTTGATGAGATGTGATATCCTCTAATAACAAAGATATGATAAAGGAATCAATAAAAAAGTTCCTAATAATACATATATAATCTAGTTCCTGATTATATAGGATCAAGTCCTTATTTCTATAATTATAACTCTCCTCCTCAAGCTGGAGCATATAGGTCATATGTGCCTAGTTTGCTACAAATGTAATCAATATGTTTGAGAGGATTAGAGACATTGTGTAATGTTGCCAGGTTGTCGCATACTAGGTGCATTTGTTAACTTTCTTCAAATTTAGGCTCTTTGAGGAGTTGTTTTAATCATATGAACTAACCAGTGGCTAATGTCATTTCCCTTTATTTTGCTTCTGGACTTGACCTTGCCACAACATTTTTGTTTTTACTTTTCCATGATATTAAATTACCTCCAACAAGAACACAATACCTTGAAGTGGAGTTTCTTGCTTAAGTGACCTTGCCTAGTCGGTGGCAGAATACCCAACAACTTAAGTATTTTTCTTATCTTCATAAATGGGGCCTTTTTCAAAAGCCTTCTTAATATACTTTAGGATCCACGTGATTGCATCCCGATAGTCTTGACGAGAAGTGTTTGAAGATTGATTGACTACATTCACTACAAAGGTGATGTCGAGATAGGTTACAGTGAGGTAATTTAGCTTACCAACTAACCGTATGTATATCCTAGGATTAGAATAAGGTTCTCTTTGGTTAGGTACAAGTTTGACACTTGGAACCATTGATGTGTTTAGAGGCTGCATTTATCATCCATATTTCTTCTAGAATGTTGAGAGCATATTTTCTAAGATATGACTTAACCATCCTTGGATTGTGCCACTTCTATACCAAGAATATACCGTAGGCGTCCAAGATATTTTGTCTAGACTTTTGAGCGAGATATTGTTTTAGTTGTACGATACCTTCCTTATCACAATGTGTGATAATAATGTTGTTCACGTATACAATGAGATAGATACATCCTTGGGGAGAATGACTACAGAACAAAGAATGGTGAGGATCACTTCATATCATTTCAAACTGCTAGATGATAGTTCAAAAACGCCCAAACCATGCATGGAGTGATTGCTTGAGGCCATATAGGGACCTGTGTAGGTGACATACATACCATATTAGATGACTCTGCATGAGCTACAAATCTAGGAGGTTGCTCCATGTAGACTTCTTCATCAAAGTCATCATGTAGAAATGCGTTTTTTATGTCAAGTTGAAACAAAATCCCGCGGTGAATAGCTACAGTGGAAAATATTAGTCGAATAGATGTCCTTTGGCCATAGATTTGTGTGTATCCTTTGGCAACCAATCGAGCTTTATAGTGATCAATTTTACCATCATGTCCTGTTTTGAGTATACAACCACCGGCATCCAACAATTGATTTGGCAACGGGAAGAGTAACCAAATCTCAAGTACCACTACGTTGATGGGCACACATCTCATCAATCATTGCTTGCCGCCACTCTAGGTAAAATAAAGCTTAACTTGGAGACTTAGGAATAGGAATAGAAGATAGTGAGGACAAACAAGTATATTGCATGGAGGAAAACCTATGATAACGGAGATTTGTATAGTAAGGAAAAGGGTTACAGATGGAACATGAACCTTTTCTAATGGCAATATGCCTATCATTTTTAAATGGGACTAGATTCGGTATGGTAGATGGCTTTGGGGAAGGATCAAGCATGGCCTCTACAATATCATTATTTGTTGAAGATGGATCTCGTGCTGGAATATCAATAGCCGTGAACAATGTTGATATACCTAAAGTGGTACCAGAGTTAGGATCTAATCAAGGGAGGAAAAGGAGCAGTTTGGCATGCTAAGCAAAGTCATCATTGATGTTGCACTTTTGGAGTACAATGAGGTGTTTTTGGTGGTGAGGCACCCCAAGAAACGTGCCGGGAGGAAGAAGTTACAAAACACCTTTCTTTGTTTCAGCAATCAGTGTGCATCTAGCATGTGCCAAATCTTCTTGTGGATAGAAATCAAATAAATGGTCACAATATGTCCATCAGCAACTGGGCATTAATGGGGTAGTAAAGACGCCATACCCACTGAGTGGCCATGCCCTGCTACATGAAGGCCTACAATTTGACATTGGTTGATCCAGAGAGGGAAGTTATTGGATATTCTTGGGAAAATGCTCAGATGGAGGCAGGTATTTTTGAAAAATTGTTATCTGATCCTGTGCCAATGGAATGTCTTCCTTGTAGCAAGATTGCTAGTGGGAAAATTACCATCCCAAAAACTGACAGGAGGAAAGTGATGTACAATGGTAAATTATCAGATTTTCTGGCTGAAACTAATTGTGGTACTATAACTTTCAAAAGAAATCATGTTCAGGATGGGAATATCAGAATGATATTGACTTTGGGATTGCCAGAAAATACAGGACTAGCTCTTGTAGTGGCGATTAATAGTGGACAGAGGGGAAGAGTTCTTCACATATTTACACCATTTCAGAAGAATCATGTGTGGGATTCTACTTGTCAGAAATGTTCGGTTTTCTTTTTCTCCAAATCCATGCTCAGGTACGTGGTCTTATTATTTATTAGGAAAAGCACAGGTTGTTCGACAATCTCAGCAGTGAGTGGATGGACAGCAACCCCGCAAACGGATTTTGTTTTGTCTTGGGAGATGTTTATCGATCAATAGAAAGGTTCCCGCAAATATACATGCCTGCAGAAGCTTGCCAAAATATTGTGTTTAAGAGATGGATGGGCAAACTGTCTTTTCCGAAGGGTCCTGCAAATGTCATCAAGCGATAGCCAATTTCTATAGGAGTTGGGTCATCTGATAGCGTATTGATGAAATGCCAAATGCTTATTTCAATGTGGAAATATTTTAGGGGTGTAGTTTGAAATAAAGATGTCCTCCCCTTATATCTTATCCACACTCTTTTTGTATAGCCGTGGGTGTGGAGATATTCTATCGACTAGACATGTCAAATTATAATATATAGATAGATGTAAATCTTATCTTTCAAGTCGGTTTGTAAGATTGAATTAGATTTTAATCTACTTTCATAAGATGGTATTGGTATTGGAGCATGACAAAACCTATCCTAGCAAGATGTTTATGTCACCACTATTGGACCCCCTTTCTATTGTCATGGGTTGATGCTAGCGGCTTAAAGAGATGTGGTGGAGATTTCACATCTAGTCAAATTATAATATAAGTCGGTACAGATTTCACTTATGAATTTGTTTTTGTAGGATTAATTTAATCATAAATTTCAGTTTCTAAAAATGTTCAAAAGATAAAGGGAGAAGAAACATGAAGTTTGTTTACAGATGTAGACTAAGTTTGTATGTGTCCATCTATGAGGAGCTTAATTTTTTATTTCTGTAGAGTATCTGGACCTGGGGGCGACAATGTTATGTGACAAACGAGTAAAAAATTTTAACCTCCCTTTGATTGCAAAGAGTACTGATATTATGATTTTGTGACCCTCTTGCAGTATTCAAGCTCTTCTAAGTGCACCCAACCCAGATGACCCTCTTTCTGAGAACATTGCCAAGCATTGGAAAACTAACGAGGCTGAGGCTGTGGAAACAGGTATTCCTTTTCTGCTTGTACGATTACGTAAAAGTTAGTTGTTAATTACTGTATGGAACATGTTATATGCGTATTATCTTATTAAACGGTGGCATTGAAATTTGCAGCCAAGGAATGGACTCGGTTATATGCCATTGGCGCCTAATGCTCGGTGGGGTGGGAACTTTTGGCTTCAAATAACTATAGTGGAAGTGTATGCTGTATAACTGTCAAATCTAAATGCGAATTTGGAGTTATCTATTAAACTATTTTGGAGTTAATATTTCCCATAGCTTCAGGTTACCTGTTTATTACTTTCTTTCACCTGGAAGCCTTGTCTTGGAACTTGTATGAAAATATGTGATATTTTATCTGACAAATTTAAACACACTTCATCTCCCAACTCCCAAGTAATTTGGGATCCTCAAACTTAAAAAGTACAAATTTTTCGAATAAGTTTGTGCTGAATGCTGCTACCCTTTTCCGTGAGTCCGTACGTGTTCAATATGTTGGTTGTGCATTCGAGAGCTTGACGCATTGACATATTTGTCGATCAGTGTTATGTGTTCTTCTGATGTCAGATACAATACATCAACAGTATTTTGAGTTATTTTTGAGGATTTTTAAATAGGTCTAAACAAACGAATTTTAATTGTGTACTTTATATTTTACAATTTTTGAAATTGGGTTTCTGGAATTCTTGAATTGTCAAATTGTTCATTATTCTTGTGTTTCGAGGAGTCATAAACTAATTTCAGGGATTCGACTAGAAAAAGCTATCGAGGTTTAGGATTTAATTACTTTAGGGAACCCAATTTTGTAAATTCTCAAGAGTTCTAAACCCATTGACGTGTAATTCTGCATCCATCCCTTTATAAGAGAACTCGAAAACTTTAGTTAGAGCATACGATAATCTCTCATAAAAACGATTATAATGTTTTAGTCAAAATGATAAATTTGAAGAGATAGAAGGAGGACACTAGATGTAGGGTGTTTCTAGAAAACAAATATTTGGTTATAAGTTTGACGAGATGCTACTGTTGTGGTATAGAAGTTGGGTATGTACGTTATTAGGTGTGATTTAATAGCCAAAAAGAAAAGAGTGGCTTAGTTTGAAATAGAGCTTAAGATATGAAATAGATTTTGGAAGGAATGGATGATGAAATATGTTTTGATTATGTTGTCGTACACCGTACGTTTGGTACAGTATCCTCCACGAGTCGATTAGGGTAGGTAGTCCTTTTACAGCGCACGTGTGGGCCACGTGAACCCCCCACCCCACCCTTGGGAATGCCGCTCGTTTTAACAGCTGGCCGCACCGACACAAGATTCCACACATAATTCCACTTCTCAAACACCTAAAACTACTTCTTAAATGCCCACATGTGACCCTAACCACCAACCCGGCATTACCTTCATTTCTTTATTCTTCTCCTTTTCAACATTTCATTTCCTTTCCTTTCTTTCTCTTTTTAATTACGATTCACCGCCCAATCAAACACTTATCAATCCTATCACATAACCCATTTCCTCCTACTTGCATCGTTCCGTCAACTCTTAAATCACAAATTAACAAATAAAAGAGGCGAAAAAAAAAATAGAAATTTTTTATTGATTAAATGGCTAAGATAGGATAATAATCATAATAATAATAACATCTTCATCCTCCTTTTGCTAACTCAATAGGTACCCACCACTCATCCTATCTCTCCCCTCAAAGCCTTCCAGTTTCTTGTATATATCATCACATATATACATGTACAGATCCCCCCTTCTAACACCCTCCCCTCCCTTCATTCTATATCTCTCTATCTTAAGAGGTAATTTCAACTCATAATTAAATCAATTGTACATACATTAAGAACATCTTTTTTTTCTTTCGACCTTAAAGAAACTGGGGGTACAAGAACATCTGACCTAGTGAACTGACAAGGAGTAGAGAAGAAAGAGAAAATTGACAAAAGGGCATTGGGAGAGACCAACATTGAACCAAAGAGCAATGAGGAATGAATGAATAAATAAAAACTCCAAAAGGAACTACACTATCTCTGGGATCCAATGGCATTTGCTGCTAAAGACATTATTATCTGGTTTTCACTATGTCACAGGTATGGGCTGATCACTTTATGGTGGGTGGGATCAAAAGGCTGGAGGAGCTGCAGAGACTAGAGGCTTTAACCGGAGGTTTGGGGAAACAACAACAACTGCAGAAGACAACGCCATGACTTCTAAAAGCTGTAATGCCTCACAGAGTGTTCCAACATGTCACGACTCGGGCAAACAATTTCCTTCACTCGGCTCCCATTTTTGTATATCTTGAAGGTTGGTACAATTCTAACGTTCTCCGCAGTTGCAACTGTGGGGCTTTCTTGAATGTCCACCTTCATTCAAAGACACAAAAACACACTTGCATGCATTAGGAAATTCCCATGTGTTGCTCTTTTAAATCTAATTTAAGTAAAAAACCAGTTACAGACTTCATTTAATGTGTAAAGTGAGCTACCTTGAGGAAGTTGATAGATGGATATCGACCACATAGTGTATCCACAAATGGTGATATTTGTTTGCATTGTGAGTTTGATCCAACTTCAAAATGGACAACAGATACACCTGCCAAGTTTATAGATACTATCAAGACACTTTAACAATGACCAAAGTGAGTTGCAGAAGACTCGTCTCAGACCATTTTGATTACCTGGTAAAGATATTGCAGCTCTAAACTGCTCCAGACCTGATACTTCTTCCACTTCGCCGCCAAATTTTAAATTATATACTTCTTCCCCACGTGATTTCTTCAGGGCAACTTGTGCATGGAAAAGAGATTCAGCAACTTCGTTATCATTTGGAAGTTCTCTCCGCAACACCTCATAGTCTTTGACTGCTTCCTCCCACCGTTCTAGCTGCATTTAATAACAAGAAAAGATGGTATCACAGACGCTCAAGAAAAAAAAAAAAAAAAAAAACAGTATCAGTGAAGAACAAGAAATCAATTCACCTTGCTGTTTGATGCAGCCCTACGAAGAAGGGCCTTGGTGTAATTTGGTTGGATATGTAAAGCTTGGTTGGAGTCTTCAATCGATCTTTCCCACTGCCCAAGCTTAAACCAACAAGCTGCTCTGTTGCAATACAGTACAGAATTGGAAGGGTCCAATCTCAAACCTTCCCCATACGCCGAGCAAGCTTCAGTGTACCTTTCAGATTTAAAGAGATCATTGCCGCGCACTCGAGCCCTAGCCACCATCCTCACATTGTTGAGCAAAACAGCAACTTCAACACTCCGGGGATCAATCTGACTGGCTTTCTCAGCAGCCGTAACAGCACTCTCGAACCTGCAATACACCCATCATCCATTTTCACTTTCCAACACAAACCTTTCACATTCTTAGGATAAGGCTATTAGTGTCTGAACTCACCTTCCCAATGCCATCTCAATGTGTGCTCTGACGAAATAGAAATAGGCCTCAGAAAGCATCCCAAAAAACCTTGCCTGAGAAGTGGAACTAGTGTGCAGCTCTGATTTAGGTATATGGAACAAAACTGTTTCTGCATCATCAATCTGGTGGAGCTTCAAAAACGCTTCTGCTCTACACATAAAGAGCTGTAAATTCAATTTCCAACCAGTTCAGCTATTCATCCACTCCTCAAAAACATGTTCAACTCAGATATGATATGATAAAACAATGATGACAAACAACCAAGGTTTTAAATAACGGTAATTTCAGCCGCATTCTCACCACTGCAATGGCGGCTGCATCAGCCACATTTGTCAGCAAGGATCGCGACAAAACTGAAACCACCACAATCACAATCTAAAACCATGAAAACAATAACAACATTCTCCATACCTGAGGAGAAGAGTCCGCTCCAGCAGAAACTGCAGCATCCACCTCCCTGAGAACACTCTTCCAATCCCCTATCCTCCTCACATCCCCACATTTGCCGATGTGCTTTTCCACCACTTGCAACCTCTGCATCTCGGATGGATCTGCCTGCATTCCATGGTAGCAAAGGTGCTTCCGAGCATTCTCAACTTGTCCTAACCTGTCACATTACCACTTTCCATTCACATCAACACAATTCCACACTCTACCCTAATAAGGCAACCAAAATATTGTTGAACAAACTCCTCCATAACATAAAAAGCGATTAAGAATGTAAAACGAATTGAGATTCTTCTACGAGTTAAAATCAACAAATGCACCAACTTCTCCAGAAGCTGAGATTCATAAGTTGATTTTAGCTTGTGGAAGAAGACCTCAAATCAATCCTAACGAGCACCACCTTCAACAAAAATCAAACAACAAACAAAAGAACACGATCAATGATCCGCACCTGAGGAAAAGAGAAGCCAAACGCTGATGAGCTCTTCCGTAATTAGGATCCAACCTCACAGCCTCCTCGCATTCCCTCACAGCCTCACCCAAACGTCCCAGCCCGGTCAGCGCCGCCGCGCGGTTGCTCCGGTAAGCGACACTCGCCGGCGACATCGCAATTGCGCGATCGTAAAGACTCAACGCATCAGCAAAGTTCCCTCTTTTATAACACTCATTCCCCAATCTCTTCAATTCCTCTGGATCCACACTCTGCACGTGCCCACCTCTCTTCACTGCCTCATTGCCCCCACCGCCGCGTGAGCTCACCGGCTCCGCCTTCCCGCCGCCGCGCATTATGCTCCCGTGGCCGTAGTTCCCCATGCCGGACCCCAAAACATCGCTTCTACTACTTCGATTCGCCACCATCCCCATCCCCGTCTTCAAGATCTTCCCGGAGGGACAGATGTTCCCGGTGGGGAGAACATTCATCGCCGGCGAAGTAGCAGTCTGGCCGGAGTATATCAGCGGCCCCGGCGCGGATCCAGAGTCGGATCTCGTATGACCCGGTTTGAAACCACGGGCGGTGGGGCTGTTCTCGCTCGAACCAGAAAGCTCGCCGGAGTTGTTGTTGTTGTTGTTGATGCTACTACTGCTGTTGTTAGTGTTACTATTGGTGTGCGAAGATTCAGGCTTTCGGGGAACCTGGTTGGGCCCAGTTCGACCCGAGAAGGACCCAGATGAGCTTGAGCTGGTACTGGCTGCGGGAGCGCGCGTGGTCCGCAATGGCGACACCGGCGAGCCCAGATCGAGCTCTCGGAAGTCGGGCTTGTTAATGTTGCCGGTGTCGTTGTTGCAGCTGAGCGCGTGGCGGAAGCGATCGGCGATGGCGTCCACGCCGGAGGAATGCGACATGGTTTCGGAGCAAAAGGATAGGCTCAAAATTGAAGCTTGGGATGAAAAAGAAGAAGAAGAAGAAAGAAGAAGCCTCTCTTCTCTCTGGGGTTGAGTGTTAGCAATGGGTTATGGTGGTGGTGGGCTTGGAAGAGCGATAATTGGGAAGCTCTGAAGGAGAAGACATGAGAGAAAGAGAGAGAGAGAAGAGAAGAAAGAAAGATAGGGATGGGGATCTCGTGATTTAAAAGGAGCAAGCAAAGAATGAATGTGAGTGAGTTGTTTCTGAGTGTGAGTGTTGTTGGTGGTGGAATTCAGAGAGAGAGAGAAAGAAAGAGGGTAAGGTAAAAATCAAATTTTTTACTTTTTTTCTTTTTTATTCAGAAGAAGAAGAATGGAGAAGAAAAAGATTGAGCTTTTATTTTTGTTTTCCTTCTCGTTCACCTGCTGCTTCACGAGACAGGTTTTCTCTCCCTTTTATTCACCTCTTTTTCTCTTTTCATCTCAGTTATGCTACCCATTTAAATGGCATTGTTTTTGTACTAATAATAATTATGACCACAATTAAGTTTAATCCAAGTAGTATTTAACTTTGATTTTAGCAAACATGGTATGTAATTAATTTAATCTGGTGTGAAATGTGACCCACTCTCTTTTGGGAGGGAGTGAGAATCACTCTCAGTCTCAGATCTCATCCTTGCTGCCAAAGCCAAGCTTCTCATTCCTGTCACTTCTCCATTTTCACTTGCCACTTGTCCTCCTTCTTAATTACTCTACCAAAGTAGATAACTTTCCCTCCTTCTTTTTCTTCTTTTTTTCATTTAATAATTTGCCAAATTCGAACACTGAATTTTCATTTCTTCTGCCCCATTAATGCTGCTATTTCATCTCAGCAACACCTTCATTAATTCCCTAACTCTTCAAATTTATATACTCAACATTCACTGCTTCTAATTCCTCCTAAATCCTATAACCATTACCATTTTTCATTGCTGCATTTTAAGACTGATGAATTTTTAACCTACCCCAGAATGTTATGTGGTAATTGCTGCTGCTTCAATGCTTCAACATAAGTCACATGCGTGGTCACCGTGAAATCCTCTGCAAAACAACAGCGATTAAAACTAATCAATTCACTAATTTATGCTTTCAACGGCAATTAAAGTGTAATTAAGCACTTTTACAAACCCGCATGGTTTACCATACTAACACCTGGATTGCTAAAATATCTGTGGGTATCATCAATTATCACAAAAAACATTCATTTAATTGCAAATGTCATGGTTATGTTTTATAAGGACATTATTCTCATCATAAAAACTTTGACGATACATTATTTCTAAGTATTTTATAAATCTTGGATGGACATTTTGTAACTGTATAATATAATTCTCTTTTTTGTTTCTTATTAAATAAAGCATAGAATTTTTTTCTATAGTGTTGATAATATGGAATACAACTTTAAATCAATCTTATCCTTTTACTTACACAAGGATTTTGCATAAAAAGAAATGTTTTTATGTTAATAGAGTGTGATCAAAAGCTTCATCACACATGATATAAAGGGAAAGTGAGGATTTAGAGAGTTTAAGAAGAAGTAGAAACAATTAATTTGAGTGTTGTTTTGCTAGTAATAATGTGAGGTATGTAGGTGATGTTTTCTTTTGAAAAGTTTATGGACTTTTACATTTTGGGGTGTTGAAAGAGGTCTTTCCCTCAAATTAGATATTGCTAATTGAATTAGCATAACCTTGTGTGTTACAAATTTAGACATTAAATGATTTCTAGAACCGTTTTTAAGACTAATTTTTACTTTCCAATCATTTCATCTTTTAGTTGCTAAATACGAAATCAGTGATTAAGACCATTAAATTGGTCATTATCTTTGTTAGTGATTGCATTTTTTTAACTACCATTTTTGTTTCTCATTCATTTAAAAGTCAATTATATGTTTAGTAACTGATGTGTGTCGTCACTATTTAACCTTTGATAGAGATTTAATTATTCTATCTAAAGACCCTATTGTGAAATATTGAAAGTTTCATGACTATGAAATTAAGTTGATGAAACAAACTTATGTAATACATAATTATATAGAAAATGGAAGTTAAACAAAAGAAAATTAAAAGTGGCGTTAAAATGCGTCACTTTTATACAAATTGATGATGTCTGATTTTAATTTGAAGGCCGCATAAAAAATCTAAATTCATATGAACAACAAACATATATAGAACAAAGTTTAATTAATTAGGCAGAAAAAAAGGTTCATATCTCCATAGATAAAATTCGTAATGCATACTCAATCAAATTTTTTAATAGATATGATATTTTAATGTATAATGGGTATGATATTTTAATTATTTATTTGTTGATGGGCTAGGTATCGTGTTATTTAACTTGTGCTTACTATTTGGTTACTATTAGTAAATTTTATTTGAATACTCATAATAAAGTTAGATAATCACAGAGTAAAGTTATCAAGATTCTACTTTCCTTATTTAAAAAAATGAAATTACTTGAAAAAAATAATTTTTTAACTAATATTTTGTGGTGTAACTTATTCAAATTATTTTTTTAAATAAAAGCAATAGTATTTTATGATGTAACTTTATTTTATTATATTTTAAAGTTAATTTTTATGTGAGCTTATATTTTAAAGAATTATTTTTAAATAATTTTATTTTAAATTTGGTTCAGTGAAACTTTATTGATATTTCATTTTTTTTTCTTTTACCTCTTATTATTTTTTTCTATTTTTACAAAATTTAGCAAATATTTTGATATTTAATTTTGATATGAGTTTATGATGAAAATAGTTAATAATGACATATATAAAAGTAAGAGATTTAGGATTTGTTTGATTTTGTGACAGTCATAGATGAGAAAAAGAAGATTCATATTGTTATTAATGTTTGTATTTAAGGATTGTCACTTATTTACAAATTCAGAATAAAAAAAGAGAAGAGGAAAAGGGAAGAGAGGAGGAAAGACCAAATTCACAATAAAAGATACCTAATATAAGACAATAACTATCTTAATTTTATTGGGATAATAATTATCTTAATTTTATTAGGCATGACAATAACTATTTTGATCTTATTGGACATATTTATCAACAGTGTAAAGTAGTGAGACCTACGTGCATGAGAACAAAAATGACAGGACTTTTTTTGTGATGATCAGAGATTTCTTAGGACCTCTCTGACAAATCTTGAAATGTTGAATATGGATCTCTCTGACAAATCTTGAAATGCTGGAGATGGATCTCTCTGACAAATCTTGAAATGCTAAATGTAGTAGTTGACAATTCAAAATTATCCCTATAAATATATAAAATAGAGAATAAAAAAAAAAATAATGTAAATAGAGAATTAGTTACTTGTCTTCCTGATTTCTCATCTAAATATTTATTATAATAATTTATAATTATTTAGATTATAATTATTAAATATATAATTCAATAAACTTATCTTGTTTATATTGTAACACACGATTATTAAATTATCACCATTTAATTAATAAATAATACTAATAATTAAATCATTAAATATTTTAGTAATTAATTAATTAAATTGAAAAAGACTAATAATTTCACAAATGATTTACTTAATGAAAATATTAACTAATATCCTTTTTACTTACACAAGAAAAAAAGTTCATATCTCCATAGATAAAATTCGTAATCCATACTCAATCAATTTTTTAATAGATATGATATTTGAATGTATAATGGGTATGATATTTTAATTATTTATTTGTTGATGGGCAGGTATCATATTATTTAACTTGTGCATATTTACTATTTGGTTATTATTAGTAAATTTTATTTGAATACCCATATTAGATTATCACAGAGTAAAGTTATCAAGATTCTACTTTCCTTATTTAAAAGAAACGAAATTATTTGAAAAAAATAATTTTTTAACTAATATTTTGTGGTGTAACTTATTCAAATTATTATTTTTAAATAAAATCAATAGTATTTTATGATGTAATTTTATTTTATTATATTTTAAAGTTAATTTTTATGTGAGTTTATATTTTAAAGAATTATTTTTAAATGAATTTATTTTAAATTTGACTCAGTGAAACTTTATTGATATTTTATTTTTTTCCCTTTTATGTCTTATTATTTCTTTCCATTTTTAGTGAACTTGGAAAATATTTTGATATGAGTTTATGAAAAAAATAGTTAATAATGACATATATAAAAGTAAGAAATTTACAACTTGTGTTTGTTTTTGTGACTGTTAAGACGAGGAAGGGAAGATGCATATATTACTGTGTGTATAACTGTTGTCACTAATTTCTGATTTATAGATTAAAATGTGTGTATCACTGATGTTACTAATTTCTGATTTATAGATTGAAAAAAAGAAGAGATAAGGAAAGACAAAATTTATAAGGAAAGATACCTAATATGAAGGCAATAACTATCTTAATCTTATTGGGACAATAATTATCTTAATCTTATTAAACATTACAATAACTATTTTGATCTCATTGGACATATTTATAGGCAGTGTAAAGTAGTAAGACCTAGATGAATGAGAACAAAAATAGCAGAAACTTTTTTTGTGATGATCAAAGATTTCTTAGGACCTCTCTGACAAATCTTGAAATGCTGAATGTGGACCTCTCTGGCAAATCTTGAAATGCTGAATGGGGTAATTGACGAATTCAAATCATCCTTATAAATATGTAAAATAGAAAATGAAAAAAAAAAGATAATGTAAATAGAGAATTAGCTATTTGTCTTCCTGATTTTCCATCTAAATATTTATTATAATAATTTGTAATTATTTAGATTATAATTATTAAATATATAATTCAATAAACTTATTTTGTTTATATTGTAACACAGGATTATTAAATTATCACCATTTAATTAATAAATAATACTAATAATTAAATCATTAAATATTTTAGTAATTAATTAATTAAATTAAAAAAAAAGACTAATAATTTCACAAATGACTTACTTAATAAAAATATTAACTAATATCCTTTTACTTACACAAGAAAAAAAGGTTCATATCTCCATAGATAAAATTCGTAATGCATACTCAATCAAACTTTTTAATAGATATGATATTTTAATGTATAATGAGTATGATATTTTAATTATTTATTTGTTGATGGGCAGGTATCATGTTATTTAACTTGTGCATATTTACTATTTGGTTATTATTAGTAAATTTTATTTGAATACCCATAATAAAGTTAGATGATGACAGAGTAAAGTTATCAAGATTCTACTTTCCTTATTTAAAAAAAAGAAATTATTTGAAAAAATAATTTTTTAACTAATATTTTGTGGTATAACTTATTCAAATTATTTTTTTAAATAAAAGCAATAGTATTTTATGACGTAATTTTATTTTATTATATTTTAAAGTTAATTTTTATGTGAGCTTATATTTTAAAGAATTATTTTTAAATAATTTTATTTTAAATTTGGCTCAATGAAACTTTATTGATATTTTATTTTTTTCCTTTTATCTCTTATTATTTCTTTCCATTTTTATAAAAGTTGGAAAATATTTTGATATTTAATTTTGATATGAGTTTATAATAAAAATAGTTAAATAAAAGTAAGAGATTTACTACTTGTGTTTGTTTTTGTGACTGTTAAAATGAGAAGATGCAGATAATTACTGTGTGTATTACTGTTGTCACTGATTTCTAATTTACAAATTGAGAAAAGGAAGAGATGAGGAAAGACAAAATTCACAAGGAAAGATAATGAAGGCAATAACTATCTTAAACTTTATTGAGACAATAATTATCTTAATCTCAATAGGTATTGAAATAACTATTTTAATCTCATTGGACATATTTATCAGCAGTGTAAAGTAGTAAGTCCTAAATGCATGAAAACAAAAATGGCAGGAACTTTTTTTGTGATTATCAGAGATTTCTTAGGACTTTTCTGATAAATCTTGAAAAGCTGAATGTGGACCTCTCTGATAAATCTTGAAATATTGACCTTTCTAACAAATCTCGAAATGCTGAATGTGATAGTTGACAAATTCAAAATCATTCTTATAAATATGTAAAATAAAAAATAAAAAAGAAAAAAGATAAGATAATGTAGACAAAAAATTAGCTACTTGTCCTCTTAATTCTCCATCTAAGTATTTACTATAATAACTTGTAGTTATTTAGATTATAATTATTAAATATATAATTCAATAACTTTATTTTGTTTATGATTGTAACACAGGATTATTAAATTATCACCATTTAATTAATAAATAATACTAATTACTAATAATTAAATCATTAAATATTTTAGTAATTAATTAATTAAATTAAAAAAGACTAATAATTTCACAAATGATTTACTCAATAAAAATATTAACTAATATTTTGTGCTGTAACTTATTCGAATTTATTTTTTTAAAATGAATTTATTTGCAATAGTATTTTATTATGTAATTTTATTGGAATTAATTTTAAAGTTAATTTTTATATGAGCTTATATTTTAAAGAATTATTTTTAAATAATTCTATTTTAAATCAAAAAATAAAAATATAAAGTATCTGTAGGGATTAATGGATATCTACAAATACAAAAATAAAAAAATAAAAAATTGGGTGTATTGTTTGTGATGCCTGACAATTAGCGAGAATAGGTAATCAAATTGATATTTCTTTACAGAACAAATAACAGGTACATGTAACACGTTAGTATTACTCTGCCAGGTTGTCATCTCTATTTTGGTCAAATATTTCATTCATGCAATTTCACATAGAAATAACTGATTTTTTTTTAATATTTTTAAATTGGTTTTTATTATTTGTTGGACTTTCAAAATCAGTATGATTTATTAAACCATTATGAAAGTTAACAAAAAGTTTTTTTTTAGGAAAACAAAGGCATATTTTATAATTATTGAAGTTTAGTTTAACTTTTTAATTGTTACTAGAAGAATTATATATTTTTTATAGTGTTAAATTACACTCATAATAATTTGATTTAGAGTTTAAAATTTAGGATTTAGAAAATAATAATTATAAGTAGTTCTTTGGATCATGTTTAGAGAATCATCAATCAACTTATTAAATAATTGAAGTAATTACATTAAAGATATTTCTTTCTTTCAATTTGAAGGAAGTATTTCCATGATTTTTTTTTAATTAGATATGTTTGAAGCTATTCTCATTTTTTTTCTCTAATGGCAACAACTTTTCAAATTACTTAAAAAAAGTTCTTATTTTTCTCTTGATACAAAACCTTGTATGATTTTATAGTTGGTGCACTTTAATATGTTACTATAACATGTGTTGAAATCAACTATATATTGATCAAAGTTTCACAATTTATGAATCTTCTTAAATCTCATTGGATTGCTGAAAAAAAAATTCTTAAATATTTTAGAGGGATTTTTATATATATTCTTTATCTCACTTTAATATTTTTTATTATTTTTTCTACAAGTCTTATCTAATGTAAATGGACTATTAACCCTTATCAAAGATCAATCTCTAGTGTCATCTTTTGAATTTTATTACTAAGTGATTTTGAAAACATATAAGTGCAGTATTTCTTCAACTATAATTAAAATCTTTTATATTAAAATATTTAGAGAACTTGTCACTTATTTAATGTGACAATTAGAGTATAATATTTTATAGCTCAGAAATCTAAATATATAAAAATTAATATTTTCTTTGTATCAAGCTATCATTTAATGTGATAATTAGAGTATAATATTTTGTAGCTTAGAATTTCGTCTTTCATTCGAAATCTAAATATGTAAAAATTGATATTTTCTTTGTAAAAGAAAAAATTCTATTAAGATTCTTTATATTTAACATGTTTCAGTTCAAATTTAATGAATTTATGTTCTCAACAAACTTCTTTCTCCTATATATATATATATATATTTCAAGTTTATAAAAAATAAATTTAATATAAGTTTTATTTTATATAAATTTAAGGAGATGTGTATTGTATTATTGGAATAGTTAGTATGTTTCTTATCTTTTTTTTTTTTTTTTTTTTTTTTTTTAATTTTTTTTTTTTTTTTTTTTTTTTTTTTTTTTTTTTTTTTTTTTTTTTTATAATTTTTTTTTTTTTTTT
>Ga0099824_1001903_pt1 | contig 30180 bp, 11 predicted proteins | sample SiratrowhiteBW_FD_76837 | JGI IMG/M metagenome (GOLD analysis project Ga0099824, IMG submission 76837) | Root nodule microbial communities of legume samples collected from California, USA - Siratro white BW | ecosystem: Host-associated > Plants > Roots > Nodule | place: USA: California... | reverse complement strand
TATATATATATATATATATATATATTAAATTAGATATTACGGTGTTAAATATAAGAGGCTCTCTTTAATGTTATGTCAAAATGACTTATTCTTTTTGTATAAAAGTTAAACTTATTAATCAGATTTCCAATTTTTTTCTATTATGCTCAATATGCATTATACAATAAACTACTACTTGGTGGAAACACTATAAGTTGGAAAAACTAAGATATAGAATTTTCATGAAGATCGATATTAAACAAATATTTTATCGATGTTTTTGAAAGATTTTAAACAATTTAAAATTTACTCTATGCAAGTATTTTGTCAAATGAGATTTTTGTAATGGTAAACAAAATAGACAATATGTAAATGCAATTTAAAAAGAAAAAAAAAAGTTTCTCTTTTAAGAGATCATCTAGGTAAACCATCTGTTCTTAGCTTAGCTGTGATTTGGGTAGACAACAACAAATTACAGCTTGTGGCTTTTGAATAAAGAAAGTTGACTGGTGCCATATGGTGACTTCAGTCTCTTATCTCATCACCAATAAATTAGCATGTCACTTTACAAAGTTGTCCCTATAGTCCTTTAATGAAATGAAGTCAAATATTCCATTATCTCTAGGGAAAACAAACTGATTGGGAGTTTCAGATCATGTGCGGCACTTGGTCATCACTGTGGCATCATTTACTCATGTGTACACATTTGAGACAAGTAACAACACTTTAAGGTTTTTTAATGCAGATAAAAAAAAGTTTAAGGTTATTTAATTCCCTTGTAACATGTTTCTGAAAGATCTACACCCAAGATTGACTCTGTAATCAAATTTAAAGGCTGAAATTTATAGAGAATTTGAGAGTTCTAAATACTAAATAAGCAAATGTTTTAATTATGGTTTCTAAATGTTTGTTGTTTCAGAGCTGCTATTTTATTGTGTCTGTGATGGACGATGTTGGAAGAAATAGCATGGATTAGTTGTTGCCTGGTCCTTCACTTTGCGTGAATAATTTATATTTTAATTTTTGGCTTAAACATCTTCTTATCTCTTTATCATATGGAGCATAAAGTCAAATGGATCTAGAAGTATGTGGCAATGCATGTGTGAATGCATACCAATCGACTCACACTTTCTCAAGAATAATGAAAATGGTAAAAAAATATTGAAGAAAAATAACAGAATCTTTTACATTTGGGTTCACTAAGGAATTGGTAGGGAAAAGCTATACTAGTGGGTCTCACAAAATTTAAAGTCTTTTATTTTTATGTAAAGAAAATCCATTCAGAGAAGATTGGTCTTTAGTGCTATTATACGTTCATATTTTGTGTGTGTACCAAATCCAAAAGTGAAGGGTGAGTGATTCAATGAATGGTCGAGAGAGAGATGAGTGTGACTTGGTAATTGACGAGTCTTTCACTTTTTTCGAGTTCCTTATTTTTACTAAATATATATTATTATTGTTGTTTATAGGCTACATGTTGAGTTTGTATATGGATTTAGAACTCTTCATACTAACTATAGATAAAAAAAAAAAAAAAAGAGAAGCTTGATACGTGAAATTGCATGTCCATGAAAATATTGAGAAACCAGAAAGGAACTTGAGAATATATGTTTTATTTTGAAAAAATATGTTATACGTGTATATATAATCATTTTAATGTTCAATATTATTTAGTAATTTTGATAGATTTTTCTTATTGAATATTTATATAAATTGACATTTATTGAGAAAAGTACATTATCAAAATTTTAATAATTTATATTTGCATTTTAATCCAAATAAACTGTTAAATTAAAGAATCAGATATAAATATTTTACTAGGTTTATATATAATATGAGAAAAAAATTATTCCTGCGTAACCATCTTCTATCATTTATATTGGCGGTAATTTGAATAGTTTATTTTTTCCTTACCAAATTACAACATTCTTAGAGTAATTTTTTTTCTATCAATTCAAACTCACCCACTCCCATAATGTCTTCATTACTTTTTCCATTCTAATACTCGACAAATAGTGCTTTATGCATAATAAGCTGCTATAATCTATTTTCTTATTCAGATGAAACAACTAATAATATATTTTAACTAAAAAGAAAAAAGAAAAAACATTTTATCCATACAGATATACATACCACCATGATCACACAAAAATATACAATACACTAAAATGACTATCAGGAAAAATAATTGACCAAAAATCTGAAATATAGATCGAGGAGAAAAAAAATGTAAATCATGTGTTTTATATAATTTATAATAGGATATCTATATAACTCTAACGTCTACTGATTATAAAATATTTTATTGACCAGTAATAACTCACACAACATTTTTTAATAATTATAAAAAAGAATAAATATTAGATGAGCTTTGCAATTGTGATACAATTATTTCATATATGTTGTGATTATTAACAAGTATAAACATACATTTTTGTTAATGTTAAAATATATATCCTTAAACAACTTTCGGAAGGAGTCAACTATAGTAAAGTTCAAAAGGAAAATAAAATATTAAAAACCTAACTACATGATTAAGAAAGAAAAATTTCAGATACTATAGTCAATGTTATATTTTTTTTATCGGCAATCAATGTTATCTTTAAGAATATTTTCAAAACTTCTAATAAGAATCTCACTTTTTTTTAATTTTATATTTTGTCTAAGTGAAAGATAAGTAAAAGCTACTTTATCAGTATAAATTTTTGTAATTCATTTATTAGTCCGTTCAACTTATGCTTAACAAAACAATACATTTTTGTATTTGAATACCTCTATAGATATTACATTTTTTTTTATCATTTCTGTATTCAAAATGATCTCTTACTGTGGATATATCTGTTCATTCATTATTTTCTTTGAAATTATTAAGTAAGTATTTTCAAACTTATCACAAATATACACGATTAAATTAAGAAACATTAAAATAAACAGTGAAAGTTTAAGGTATTAATTTTAGAAAAATTACATTTTAGTGTTATTGTTTATCAATTACTTCTATTTAACACTTATTTTTTCAATAAAATATTATATAATAAAAAAATTATTTCAGTATTAAATAATTATATTTTATTGATGACCCTTGTTTATTGTACTTATAATTGATTATAACTATTTTTTTAAATATAAGTTTTTAATTAAAACTTTAATTTTGCATTTTTGTTAAGTCAATACACGTTTAATATTTGTCGGGAACAAAAGAAGAAAGAATCGAATGAAGGAAAAGAAAAGGTCAATTAAATTAAAATATTGTACATGCAAAATGTGAAAGATTAAAGAACAATCTCTTTCTTATGCATATGTTTGTGACACCTTTGAACTTTGGAATTGGCTTCCTCTCACAAGTGGATAGGCACTACGTAGGTTTCACTACTTACTCATCCGTACACATACACATCATGTTTTTTTTTTCTAATATTATTTCTAACAAATTCTGGCAAACATGCATGTATGTTCAATGGATTGGTTAAAAAGCAAAAAATAAAATAAAATATTGTTTTTGGGAAAGTATAATTTTTTTTAACATTTTAATGTTTTCATACCAATTTCAATACAAAAATAAAATTTTTACTTCTTAATAAATATTCTAAAAACACTAGTAAATAAAATCTGTTAGTTCAGTTATCACAAATAATTTTTAATAAAGGTAATCTTATAAAAGACTGGAAATTAGTTTTTTTTTTCGAGTATTTAAGGTGTTCTAAAATTTTGTAAGATTTAATATTTTTTTACCTTATAAGTAATTTTTTTAAAATTCATTTTCAATTTGGTTCAATTTTAAGTTAGCATATAATAGTATTGTCACTGAATATAATAAAAGAATTACGCAGACCTGTCTTTAAGAAATTAAAAATACAATTTTCACTACTTAATAAATAGTCCAAAAACACTAGTTAATAAATTATATTATTTAGGTAATACCTTAGAAAATAAACTAACCTAAAAGTCCAAAAACACTAGTTAATAAATTATATTATTTAGGTAATACCTTAGAAAATAAACTAACCTAAAATTTAGTTTTAGAGATAAATAAGATAATATTTTTTTTAACTGTTTAAGTAAATAAAAAATAGCTATTTATAATTTATTTTTATAACAAGCAGCAACTTTCTCTCTAAGAAGATATTATCTGAAAATATATTATTTCTCAAAAAACTGTTTTATTTCTCTTATTTTTATAAAAACTATTAATTCTCTCCTAAAAATATATTATATTTTATTGTAACAAAAATCACCAATCTCTAAAAAGATATTATGTTTATAAAAACTATCAAACATCTCTCTTTATTGAAGAATATATACAATTTCTCTTTAAAGTTTTTTTACTTTTTTTCTAGATTTGTGATCTCGTAGGTTATTAAATTGCTAATCTATCATTGAGTAGATCGAGATCGAGAGTGTCTGATTAGATTCAAAATGTCCGATTAAATTTTTGAACAGAGTTAAGCTGCGCGTGATTTTAGATTTTTGGAAGTTCTTTGAGTAACTTTACTTATAGAGGTAAGGGAAGCAAGTTTGATTGTTTTTCATAAATATTGTAATTATTTGTTCATTAATGAATTGGATGAATGTTTATATTGTATGATGTGGTGTGTGATTGAGCATAGTATATTCATAAAAGGAGATACTCGTGTTGAGATTATTAGGATGTGCATTGTTTGGGAATTCTAAGGAGGTATCCTGACTCTACTAGTATATTGGATTCATATGGATGAAGATTACCAGTTAATGAACATATGGTCTTGTCCGAGAATAGGACATATGGATTAACCCTTTGCATATGGCGTCCGAGGTTTGAAATATGAGCCTGATCATAATAGACTGTTCCGAGGTTTGAAATACGAGTCTGATCGGAACAGTGGTAGATGACAGGTGCACACCTTTGAGTCTAACTCAATGCACGAATCTTCCGGAAGTAGAGAGGGAATAATGAAAGATTGAATTATTGAAATAGAAATCCAATTTATAAAAATATATATTTTTTGAAAACTCTATAGCTTACTTTTTTTTTTTGTGTTATTTGTTTTGTTTTTAAATATGTGATGATTGTGTATTACACGGAATGAAAGATTTGACAGGTAGTGTAAATTCCAAGTAAATTGTTAGAAAAAATTTATTTTATTTTATTTTATTTGTAATTTTACAAATATATTTTTATTAAAAATCTTATTTAAAAAAGTATATTTTGAATACATGATGAATATATAGATTTTTATATTCAAGTCTATTATATAATTTCTATACAATAAAATTTATATTACATGAAAAATATGAGATGTTATAATTTGAGTTATCACAAATAATTTTTAATAAAAGTATTATGGGGAAGAAATTAGTTTTTTTCTTTTTGTATTTAATGTCTTTCAAAAGAAGTTTTAAGTTTAATAATTTCTTTAAATTATTATTAAGATGATCTTTTAATTTTATCCCTTTAATCTTATAAAGTTCAATTTAAAAAAAAAAACTAAGTTAATGTAATTATTTATATCAAATTGATAATAATATCATTACAATAAATGTAGCATAAATAAATAATGACACAATCAATTAAAATTAACTTCCTTCTTAATGACATGTATAATTATAATAATATCCTAATTATAAATACAATAAAAAAGTACAGAGTGGTTTTTAAAATATGAACCAATTTTAAAGTATCTAAAATAATAGAATAAAATTTAAAAAAAATCACAATAACAATTAAAGAAGAAATAAGTTATTAAACCAGTATTTACATTAGTGTAATTTCGCCATTGGTTCTTCCCTTCCCCACCCATTACTAATAATGCTTCTTTCGCCTTCTCTGTCACTAATCTCAAAACTTCTCAAATTTTTCTTCCTCTTCCTCCTCTCTCTGCTTCTTCTCCTCTATTGCTTCTTCTCCTTCCCTTGCTTCTTCCAACTTTTGTTGAGAACATATTCAGCAACTATTACTCAGGTAGTTCGTAGATTTCTGTATTTTGAAGTAGAATTCTCTTAAACTTTTCATTCTCTGTTACAATAACTCAGCTTGTTCTGTTTCTTAATCCTTTTTCTTCTTTCTCTTTCATTTGGCAGATCCGGTCCAAACCAATGTCAGACACACGCCAGAAGAAAAAATCAAGTCTTCCCCCGAAAAGAGGACAGATAAAAGCTCAAATTTTTGGCAGCCTTGCGAATTCAGTGTCTTCCGTTATCTCTAAAACAGGGGAATCTATTCGAAACGTTTTTGGAAATAGTGGTGGCGATTCAGCTTCAGCTTCAGCATCCTCTGCCTCCTCTGCCTCCACCCCTCTCATAAGTGGCTACAACTCTGAGACCAACGATGTTTCCTAGAATCTAACACCATCATGTGACTTTTACGACCACTTAGGTTAACCAATGATTTTTGCTGGTTGACCAGGACCTTTCCTTAACTCTGCTAGTGATGTTTTCGGGTGTTTTACAGAGATGACAGAACTGGTGGAGCTACTCAGTCTTTTATCTTATAGCATGTGTCTTTTCTTATACCTATACGCTGTCAAACTTATCCAAAGAAATTAAAAATAGTGTTATCCAATAGTTACTTTTGCTCTGTTTCGCCATTTTTCTTTTCTTTTCTCTCAAGTTTTACCTCTCAATTTGATTTCTCCAATGCACTCTCCCACGACAGCTACAAGCTTTTTCACTTTATTTTTTTCTGCAGACATGATTTTACTGACAAAAGATAACCACGAGGATATGTTATACAGTGTTATTTCGACAAAAACCTTTTTGATTCTGTTCTTTTATACGACCTTTTGCACATTACTAAATTACTCAGAGCCATAAAAGGATTTAGACGTTAGGGTAAAGCTACAGAGTTAGCTGAAAATATCTTGACGTGTTATTTAGTATTTTTTATGTTAATTTCTATGATGATCTTTATATCACTTTCACAGTGGTGTTTATTATTTTGATAATTCACTTTTGCAAGTAAGAACAAGAATACAAATTTTTATTATTTTCAATGATTTTGTAAAGTTCTTGTGATTTTCTTGACTCTTGAATTTGAAGAACATTCAGTGTTACTGATACATCTGTAATGTGTGCATAGTTTGATATCTGTCTTGCTATCTTCTTTTCAGCCTATTTTACTAGGTCCATTTCAAATTTTTGACTTGTCTGAATTTACTATTTAATGCTGACACAAATGGAAATTGACAGGGAGCTTATGGACACAAAATATAGATTGATTAAATTAATGACACTTGGTAAAAGGAAATGACTCATAAACAGGGTTTGTGCATAAATGCTCACTCTCTAACTTTTGTTTTTAACCTGTCTTTTGGATTGATAAAAATTAAAACAAAAATAAGAACATTCTTTATAATTAAAGTATAAATAAAAGATAAATAAATAAAGATTATTCACTTCGTGTCCTTTATTCAATTAAAAGTTTGTTTTGCTGTTTATTTCCTTGTACAAGAGATGGTAATGATAGAAACTATTATTTTTACAAGAAAATATTGAAAGCAATATATACAAATTGTGGCTTGGTTTAAAATATTTTCAAGTCTTAATAATAATAAAATAAAAGTTTTTTTTATGTTTCTTTCTCGTCATCTCAACTACTTTTATTATTGTACTTTTTTTTATATCCGATATTTTTACTTATTACATTATTTTGTTATTTTTATTATTATATTTTCTTATATATTGTCTTTTTTACTTACGATATTATCGTTGTCTTGTCTTCAGTTATCCATTTTTATAAAATATGAATTTTACAACTTAATCTAATATAGAAAAATATTTTTTATAACTAATAAAGAGTTATATATTTTTAACGATATTCTCCACTAATCTTTACAATGCTTCGACACTCTCAACTGTGCTCTCTTAGTTCTTCACAATTACTCGATTATCTTAGATGCATTAAAAATATTTTCTATTATAAAAAACTTTTAATGTTCACATTGTAACTTTGTTTTGAATTTAATACGATATTTTTTTTTATTGTTACTTTTTTTTTGTTATTCTTATATTAGTTCACCACTTTTACATAAAACACCTTCAACCTTTAGGAGAGAATTCTCTAATGACATATAGTGAACTCTCATTCTTCATTTCAAAATAAATTTTGATATGTTTTTAATTAAATTTGGGTCAAGAGAAAAATTTTAAAATAATTTTTTTTCAGAGTTAAAAAAGTGTTGATTTGTCATTCACATTCAGAGGATGTGTCTCTTTGAGTGTCTCCTTACCTTTGGTGTGCCTCGCTTCTAGGTTCTCTCAAATACAAAATAAACAAATATAAATCCTAAACAAAAGCTTAAATTTTAGTATAAACTGATCGTAAATCATGGTTTTCTCTTACTTTTTTTTAAACCGCCGCACATTGTTGTTCTAAGTCTCAAATATTTTTTCTTATTTAACGAATTTCCATTTCTCACTTATTTTTCTTTAATTCGATCAAACACTTCCACTTTTGTAAACATACGCTAAACAATAATTTATTTTTTTAGTTTAGTGAGCACATAACACAACACGAAAATATCAAAATTATTTTGTATCACGTATTTAACTATTGTCAGGTTAGCAAATGGGTGTAGTTTTGATGGATTGTGAAAAAGATATTTTCCTTTCAAAATAATAATATATAGGACAGTTATAATATTTTAAAAAATTATATAGTGCAAATCAGAGTTTGTATGAAAGCAACTGCCATTGAACAGTCATCTTAGTGCAGACTTGTGTTTGGGTAATAGGCCCAAACCAAACCCAATTAGGAATTGTGAAAGTCCCCCATTCATTTTCTTATTCTACCTAACTAGGTACTGACTACGAAAAGATCGTTATTGGTCATGGTGCGTTAAAAAAAATTCTGTACAAATAGTTTATTTTTTCCTAGCACTGTTATATAAAATATTTTTATACATTATCGCTTTATATAAAAATTATACTGCATTATATGTAACAAACGGTGATTGAGATTGTATAATAGCATGATTTTGTTTTTTACTTCTTACATTTTATTGCACTGAAAATGTCTAATATTTAATAAAATCGATAAAAAAATTATCTATTGTTTTTAATTTTTTACTATGTATAATATTTAACAATTTTTATATAAAGTGTAGGATGGTAAAATTCTGAATTATTTTTATTTAAAGATTCTTCTTTATTATTATTATCATTATCATTAAACCTTAAACCAAATATATAAAGTCAGTTTAGGGCAATACTTAAAAGTTGATTTTTTGATATTGAATAAAACATAAACCCACCTAATATAAATATGTTTTAATTGTTTAACAAACTATATTTCACGAAAATAATAAATAATAAAAATAATAATAAAATTTTATTATCACAGTGTGTTCCATGATATGCCAAAAATTAAGTAAAATCAACTTTGTTTTTTATGATTTTCAACAATATAAATTTTGTGAGATTAAATAAAACATAAACTCATTTCATATATAAATATGTTATAATTGTTCAACAAACTATGATTTAAGAAAATAATAAACAGTTAGGAAATAATAAATATTTACTATTATTTAGGGTTCCATGATATGCTAGAAACTAATTACCATCACAATCTATTTTTATGGTTTTCAACAATATAAAGTCCTCAACATTATACAAATCTTTTAGAATTTATCTATTTATTCTCATAGCATGATAACCGGACTTTAGTAATATTTATTTGGACCCAAAACATGTAAGAGTTCAAATTTTTTTTTAAAAAAAATGCATAAGACACATTTTAGTTATTAAATATCCTAACACGTCACTATCTTATCACAAACAATTGTACTATTTTCATATAAATTGATTGACTGGATTCTTCATATAATTGTAATATAATTGTAATAGTTTTGCTTGAACATAATACGAAATTGTCAAATTTTCAATCATATCTCGTTCGTGTATAATTAATTTATTCATATAGAGTAAAGTTTAAATTCATGTGGTTTTGTCTCAAATGTTTTTATAAAAAATATAATTGAATTATATAGTTTATAACTCATACAAAAAATTCTTTAAATATCTCAAAAATTTGCCTTTGAAAATAAACATAATAGTAGCTCGTTGACTTCATAAACTGGTTAACAATTAAAAAAAAGATAAATATTTTTTAAAATAGCTAAATAAAACAAACATGTTCTAGAAGGTTTTGACCAATAGGTTTGTGTTAGTTTTAAAAAAATCCAATGCAAAAAACATTATTCAGTTTGGATTGTTGTTAAAAAACCTTAGCTGTCTAAAAACATGCATTCTTGGTTACATTGGATGATTCGTTTATATATATACATATATTACATTGTGTTTGTATACACATGTTGAGTTATAGATGCAGTAGGCATTTTACAGATATAAGAATTTGTTATTTTATAAACTAAACATCTAATCTTAATCTTAATCATGAACAAGCATATGTTTAAAAAGATGTAATTGAATAAAAAGTAACAGACTTTGTATATCCAAAGTAATAAAAAAATAAAAAATAAAACATGCATATACAAGGTGAAATGTATCCTCTTATACATAAAACACTCATCATTAATATTGCACTAATATCAATATTATTGGTTTGGTTTCCAAAACATAAACTAAAAATTAAATCAAATCAATTGATTATACTAAAATCTAATCCAATGAAATTAAAAAAAGACTCGATCTGCTTTAGTTTTTTTTATATAATTATTTATTTATTTTATCGATTTTTATTTGAACAACTCATGTTCTTTAAATTGAAGATTCAATGAGTTTAAATATAGAATTATAATAAATGATAGAAAAAAACCCTTTATCCTTGGTAATAATCTTATTCGATTGATTATATAAATTTTAAATATAATGTAATCTATTTCTTAAAAAAATATTTACTTTGGAATTCTTGTCTGTATAAAAATGACACAACTGAACATCTCTTTTTAAGCCACTTGTCAAAATTATTTCACGTAATTTTTTACAACATCATTTAAAAATATCTAAATCTAAAGTTACGAAAAATGTGAGTTGGAATTGTTCTGACTTGTGAATTTAAATCCCTTACTAATGCAAACTTTTTTTTTTTTCCAAAACGATAACCAAAAAGAATCGTAACCGTGATGTTATAGCAGCAAAGAAACTTGGAAATAAACGATTAAATATGCATGACTCTTCTAGATTCCTTGGAAGAAAGTTTCAGCCACAAAACCCTATCTTCTTCGCTAAGCATTTGCTCTTTTACGTCAGAGCAGTTATCAGCGAATGACATGAAGTTAGTGAGCTTGGACCTGTGTTGTGCGCTTGACTATGCAACACTCTCTAACCGATGTATAATGGGTCAGCAAGCCAAGTTTTACTCCTATTTTTATATCATATCCCTACTACGTAATATTTTAATTACTTAAATCTGTTCTTATTTTTAAAAACATGGTATAAGTTATGCAGTGCATTGCTGAATGAAATCTGTATTATTATCATTGCTGAATCATTACGTTATGTAATTTATTCAATTTGGTTTCTATATAATTAGGAAGTCCAATTAATTCCTTTAATTTTTAAATTAGCTTAAGTTCGGTACCTCGTGTCAATTTGCACACACATGCTATGAACAAGTATGATAGAAAATACCAAAAATTTAATTAGAGATTTTAATAATGCACGAATCAAATTGAAAAAAAATATATATAAATATAAAATTAAATGAATAATATATATATATCTAAATATTTTAATTACAAATTTTAAAATAATAGGAAATTTAGTTTATAAGGAAAAATTACATATTCATTTCTTAATTCATTATAATTTTTTAATTTAAAAAATATATCTTTGTATTATCTTTGATATTAAAATAGATTTTGAGTGTTATACTGAATTTATAACGAGTTGGTGATGTATAAATTGATTTAGACATATTAAAATTTGATTTTAGTAAGTATATTTACTATTTTGAGTGTTTTAGTTTTTCTTATTCTCCTTCTTTCAAATGGGATGTTTGAGAGAAGATGTTTACTACTCACTCTAATGTTTATACAACTTTATTTAATTTAAGAAAGAACTCGGTTTTACTTAACCTATTATAGGTTTGATACGACGTGGCTTAAGGTGGGACAGATTTAACTTGACTTAAAATGGACTCAACACAACTTAGTCTCATTTGGACCATCTAAACTTAACTCAATGTGTGTCTAACTCAACCTGGCTCAAGGTCGGCCTAACTAGGCTTAAAGTGGGTCAGATGTGACTTAATCAAGGTAGGGCTAATACTACTAGGTCTAATGTTTGCACAACTCTACTCGACTTAACATGAGTTAGACTTTACTTGTTATAGGCTCAATATGACTCAACATGGAGTGATTCCGACTCAACTCGACCAGAATTGGGCTTAAGTTAACTCGACCCAAAGTGGGGCCAACTTAACTTGGTTAATGAGAGACCAACTCGACTCGACTTGATGTAGACCAACACGAATCAGTCTGATGTGGACTTAACTCAACTTAGCTAGATGTAAGTTTGATTTATCTCGACCTGATGTGGATATGAATCGACTCGGTCTGAGGTGGTTAGACTCAACTTGCCTTGGGTGGGCCCGACATGATTTGGATAGAGGTGGGTCTGACTCAAATTGGGCAGATGTGGGCCTACCTATACTCGACATAAGGTGGGGTCGTCTCAATTTGACTTGAGATGAGTCAAACTTGACCCAACTCAACTTGGCTCAAAATGGGCTTAACTCGACTCAGTTGATGTGGACCTAATTGAACTCAACTCGAGTGGACTCAACCTATCTTTTACACAACTTTACTTGGCCCAACATGGGTTTGACATAACTTGACCCGTTGTAGGCTTGACACAATTCAACTCGACATGGGTCTAAATCGACTTGAGATTGATATGGACCTAACTTAACTGAACCTGAGATGGACTCGACTTGACTTGGTCGAACATGAGTCTTACTCAACTTGGATTGAGATGTACCCAACTTGACTTGACCTGACGTGGGTCTAACCCGACTCAACCGATATGGGTTTGACTTGACCGAGTTATATGTGAGCTTGATTCAACTCAACATAACGTCGACCTATTAAAACTGGCATGACTGGATTCAACCTAACCTAAATCCAGCTTGTTTGACCAACCTTGTTCTTCTTGACTCGGGACCAACTTAAGTAGACATGCTCTTTGTTTGATTAAACCTGACAAAAGTACAATTTAACTTAACCAATACAGATGTAAACCAGATTAATCCAACACGATCATCTTAATCTCTCGTAAGTCATATTTAAATATGATTCCTATTTAAAAACATAAAGGAAATTCGATTCTTCACATTACAATATTACAAAAATATTAAATTAATTAATTTAATCATGTAAATTACTTTTTATGAATTATAAGTGATGATCCATTTATAAAGCCTTCCACTATCTTTATAAAGTCTAGTTACTTAAAAAAATATATTTATATTCTTATTTTTAAGGAGTTTTTTTTTTTTCTTAATATGTCTTAAAGTTAATTATTATATATATATATATATAATATTATTATATATTAAATTTAAATTTATACAATTAATAATTTTTTTATGTATATATATATATATAATATTATTTTATGATCCATTTCATTAGAAGTACAAATTAATCGAATTATATAAGAATGATTTAGTGTTTGATTGATCATAAAAAAATAGATAAATTTAAAAAAAAAATATCCAATGCCATTAAATTTAACACCACTAAATTAAATATTGCACTTAATAAACCAAATTTATTGTGTTGTATGAAAAAAAAACTCAATTTACTCTATTTAAAATCCAATGTTTAAATTTTAATCACGAACAATGTAATTTAACAAGTAATAGACTTTATATAAAAGTAAAACATACATATACAAAATAAAACTGTCCTCTTATACATAAATATTCATAATTAATATTGCTTTAATATCAATATTATTGGTCTGGATTCCACAACATAAACTAAAAATTAAATTAAACCAACTGGTTACACAAAAAAAAAATCCAACAAAATTAAAAAGATCCAATCATTTTTTTTATATTTATTTATTTATTTTATAAATTTTTATCTGAACAACTCCTATTTTATATCACAGAAATAAATAGTGAATTAATTAAAACAAATTTTTTAATTCGAGGAATCGTTAAGTTTGAATATAAAATTATAATAAATGATCCAAGAAAACACTTTATTGTTTGTAATAATCGTTTTTTTATATTTTAGTGTACTTTTCAATTTTAATTCAAAAAATGGATAGAAATAAATTTATTTACTAAAATAAATAAATTCTGCCAATTAGATAGACATAATTTCAAACTAATTAAAATAAAAGTGACATGCTGGTGATTTCAATTAATGACATTAATTAAAATTGTTTCTCTCTCTTCAATCATTTTCTAATTATTTGATACTATGATCCTTAAGTTTAACAATTAACAAAATAAATAATAATAATAATAATAATTATATAATAATAATTAACAAAATTATAACATGAAATTAAGAAATACAAATTTATTTTAAATTAAAACAAAATAACATAATAATAATAATAATAATAATTTTAATTAAATTCATATGAATTTAATTTAAAAAATATTTATTATTATTATTGAATTCACTTATTATTAATTATTATTATTATTATATTATTTTATTTTAATTTAAAAATAATAATAATTATTATTAAATTCATATGAATTATTTTTATTTTATTATTATTATGTTATTTTGTTTTAATTTAAAATAAATTTGTATGTCTTAATTTTTGTATTACAGTTTTGTTAATTATTATTATTAACTTTTTGTTAATTATTAAAATAACAAACATAATGCTAAATAATTAAAAAATTATTTGTTAATTATTATTATATAATGATTATTATTTTTATTATTAATTGTTAAACCTAAAAATCATAATATCAAATAATTAAAAAATGATTGCAGAGAGATAAACGATTTTAGTTAATGTCATTAATTGAAATAGCTAGCATGTCAATTTTATTTTGACCAATTTGAAATTATGCTTATCTAGTTGGCAAAATTTATCCATTTTGATAAATAATTTTTTTCTATCCATTTTAGGAATTAAAATTGAAAGCTACACCAAAATAGGAAAAAAGCCGCGATAATCTTATTCATCCAAAAAGAGTATGATTTATATATTTGAAGTATTTATTAACTATATAAATTTTAATTATAATATAATCTATTTATTAAAAAATATTTACTTTAGAATTATTGTTTGTATAAAAATGACACGACCGAACATCTTCAAACTATTTTCAAAATTATTTCAAGTAATTTTTACAACATCATAAAAAAAATCTAAACTATAAAAAATTCATCACATTAAAAGATTGATTGTGAGTTTGGGCCGCATATTATAAAAAGGATAAACAATTAAGTATTGATATGTTATGTTGTAAATTATACCTTTGGGTTTCTTTCAAACAGCTGTATGAACGCTGGCAGTGTGAAACCAAAACTGAGAAAAATGCCACGAAAGCACAGTTGAACCAGTGATGAGTCATCATTACCCTTAATTAAGAAAAAAAAAAGACAAAAATAGAAATTCAGGAAGCGTGAGTACCAAGATTGCTACAGTAACATGTTACATTTGTATATAATGGCGTCACTCCAATTCTTGCTTCCCGCAAACGCTTTTCACAACACACAACACAACACATCGTATCTCAACACTTGTTCTATTCTCTGCTTCTTCCACTTGCCTCAGTCTTTGTCCCAATTTCTTTGCTCATGGATCCAACATATGCGAATCAAAAGGGCACTAGGATGGTGCAGCCGAAGAGAGGGCGAGTCAAGATCATGGTAGTAAAGAGCATCGTGGCGGCGCTGTCGTGTTCCGGTCGGAAAAACAAGGAGCGCCGCCAAGAGATTGGCGGCGCCGCTCTTCCCAGCTCCACTTCCACGACCCCTCTTGTTCCAAGTGGCTACTCTTCTGAAGCCTAGCTCTGGGTTCCGACACACTCTCCATTAAACTATTATACTTTTTCAATTACTTGGTCCAAATGAATTTTTACATGACAGAGTAATGGTTTTTTCATAATTCAAAAAATTAGTTATTCATCACATGGGAATTGATCAGTGATCTCGTGCTTATAATAATTTCTCCATGCTCGGAGAGTTTTGGCAGAGACCTGACTTGCTTCCACGTGGCTGTTGATTTTTGTAAATAAATTTTTGGTGGTCATTTTGCTTGTACCTATTGGAGATAAATTTTTAGGGTTTAACCCCTTTTTTCTTTGGTTGTACTTTATGCATAGTTGTTGTAAATAAAAAATTTCTTGCCTTATTTTGATGGTTTGATGTTTTGGTTTGTGCAAGTAAAGAAAAAAACACTTGGGACCAGTGATTTAAGAAGTCCAAATTCTGATTCAGACTTGTGGATTTCTTGTATAACTGTACCATAATACCAAATTCATTATTGCCTAGATTACTGAATTAGATCAAGCATGATTCAATAATAGAAAATAGAGAAAATAAAAAATGGATAAAATTCCAAGTAGATTTCAAATGAAATTTTAGGTTCTTTAAGTAGAATTTGGAAGTTAAGTAATTTTATTTCCCTTGTTTGTGCATATTAAAGAAGAAAGGAAAGAAAAAAAAAGGGTACTGAAAAAATATATACTTTTCCTTGGCCTATAAAAAATGATTTCCCATATGAATCAATTGTGAAGGGGTAGAAAGGGAACTTGAAATATGTATGTCTTTTTCACTTAAATTTATGAACCGGAATCGAGGTATTTCTTGCAGGGCTGATGTATAATTTGCACTCCTCGTTTTATTTTACACCGTGTAAAGGCTTTATATTTATATACTTGAAAAGTCGTGGAAAAGCCCGTTGCCTTTTTTATACGTTTTATAAAATTTTATTGGCTCAATAACTTATTATTTATATAATTTTAAATTTTAGGGGTTTAGGTTTATAAGTATTAAAATAGATTATTTTGTAACTTTTTTAATATTAAAATATTGAAATTGAAATTGAGGTTTATCACCATTTCTCTTTTTTCCTCTTTCTTTATGAGATGAATACAGTTTCATCGGCCATGAGTCGCATGAGTTGGCAAGTTTAAGTAATTTAAAATCATAAATAAACTAAATTCTTAAGTAAATTAAACTTCTAATTAAATTAAAATATTAACTAAATGAAAAAATTAAATAAATAAAAATCCCAATTATTTTATTTTTATATATTTTTTTAGTATATTTAGATCCGTCATAATAAGTAATTTTATGATTGTATTTTTCTTAAATTTATATATAATGAAATTATGTTGCAAAATAAATAAATTAAACTTCATATAAAAATATTTTACAACTTTTACTTAGTTTATTAAGTTTTTTATTTTGTCAACTTTTACAATTTCAAATGATAGTTTATTAACGTTGAAGCAAGCATATTATTATGAATAAAGTGAATGGACAAACTAATAGAAATTAAGTATTGAAAAGAAGTTTTTATATTTATTTATTTAAAATATTTACATATTATCAAGCACATGATGTTTGAGGTACTTAAAAATCACACCAAAATCTTCTTTTACTAATGCACCTACATCACAATAAGTCATTTAATGAAAAAACTTTTACTAGACTATCTAAATATTCATTAGACAGATTTTAGTAGATTGTCTAAATCAGAAATCCTAATGATCATCTAACAATAGTGGTATATCTCAGTGATAGGAACTCACCACAATAAGTGACCAAACTTTAAGTATAACTCAAGCTTTTTAACTTCAAATTTTTCTTTCACCTGCTTGCAGTCAATGTACAATTAATATTGTAGGTTATAAATGGTTGAGACTCATTCAACACAACAATCATGTAAGCATTTCGAATGCAAAGACAAATCATAGATCACTCAACTAAAATAAATCAAACCCATAATTGAAAATCCTAGTGTCATAATCGATTATAATATGAAAATTTTAAAACATAATTGATTATGTTTTGAAACCAACTCCAACGAGTGAAAATAGATAAGTGAAAATGAAAAAATTGCAAGGCATAATTGATTATCAACTATGTATATTCAAATAATACATAATCGATTATATGAAGGTGAATAATTGATTATCTCAATTCAAATAATACATAATCGATTATGGTTTCAATATGAATTTATATAATTGGTCATACAAGGAACTAACTAATTATGTAGTTTTCTTCTATCTTATACAGTCTTCAAAAACCATAGATGGATCTCACCACAACCTTGCACCACCACAATTTCTCCACACCAGCAATTCCAAGGACTTTAGAGACCACAAGCTCAATGAAGAACAAACTCAAACTTTACAAAAGCACCACAATATCACGAATCCACATAGAAACAACACCAACTAATGGAGGTGAGCCAATATAATACATTCATCATTTTAATGACAATTCAAATACAGAAAAATGATTTCTCTTCGCTTTTAGGCATTTTGCATGCATGTAATATAGTCACCTATTTAAAAGTTTATGCATGCATAATAAAAAAGATAAAAAGTATTTTCGTTTTCTTCTTTTTAGTCTATTATATTTCTACTCTCTTCTTCACACAATAAAAAACATAAAAAGTAAAATTTAAGTCTAACTTAATCTTACAAAACCAACTTATAAAGTGAAGTTTATATCCATTTATAAATTATTAAAAAACCTCATTTGTAATCGATGTAGGATCTCCAACAAAAATCTCAAAATACTTATTTTGATATTGTCACATCCTCAATCTTCATTAACATATGAATTTAAACGCCTTGTTTTTTTATCTGAATTAACAATACTTATCCATATACAAACACAACAATTTTATACGGATAAACTTTGTTTAATGATTCTATTTTAAATTATAAATTTAAATATTGACAAAGACTTAAAGAAATTCATGTATATAAACACTAATGATAACTACAATATTTTTAACTAGTTCAGCCGCCTCTTATTTGCCACGTTTTTTTCATTTATTTTTATATTATGTTAAGTCTTAGATAGAAAAAGCTTTCAAATTTCCAAACATGAATTTTCTAATAGATGGTGCGCATAGCCCGAATTTCATCATTGTAATAACGGAGAAGTTACTAGTTTATTGGACCTTCCATTCTCAGACGCCGACATATTAATTGTCCTCAATCATATGTTATCCAAATTCCTGATACTTTCCTTCTCTGACTTGTGAATTTAGATCCCTTTCTATTTGTAAACTTTTGTTTCTTAAACCATGCAGATATTTGGCAAAAAGAATCGTATCATTGATGATTACCTCAAGCGGCAGAAAGACTTGGAAAAATGATTAAATATGCATGATTCTTCTAGATTTAATGGAAGAAAGTTTCAGCCACAGCCTACCTTCCTCACTAGATTCAATGATTAAATAAGCATTTGGAAATATTTGGAAATATGTTTCTTAAACTGTGTTGAGTGCTTGACTTTGCAGCACTCTTTACCCAACATATAGTGTGTCGGCAAGCAAGTTTTACTACTATTTTTATATCATATCCCTACAACATAATACTTTAATTACTTAAATATGTTATTATTTTTAATGGATCACTGAATAATTATATTTTTACTACGGATCACTATAATACCAAATTGAGAAATTTAATTAGAGTTTTCATAATGCATGAATCAAATTGAAAAGAAATTATATAAATATAGAACCAGATTGAATAAATTGTATAAAAGAAATTTTAACATTTATGCCTATTGAATCAACCTAAAAAGTTTTGGTGAAACGTATATAGGACCGTAAATATAAAGCAACAACATAAAGCAATCGTGAGGTCTTTTAAATTATTTCCATACTCCCGTTTTTTCTGTAACCATTACATTTTTATATATTGTAAATGTCTTAAAGAATATTTATACAAATGGTTTGATATTCAAATCTCTTGAACAATGTTTGAAGTTGGAATCCTCGCTTATGTGTAGACTACCTTCATAATGAGTTAATATGATGAAAAGAAAATTAGTTGATTTTTAAATAGAAATTTAACGGCAAAAACTTGTGATCTGCACCCCATCAATTTCATAAAAAGCTGAAAATACCTTTTAGGTGATACATTCTGAAATAAATTACGAAATATGCTTTTCAGAAATAGGTTTTGAAAAATACTTTTTGTAATATAAACTTTATGTTTTAAAATATGTTTTTCAAATTTTATATCTCGAAACTATTTTTCAGAATATAATTTTTATATTTTAAAAAATATTTTTTGGAATTTATTTTTGAAAAGTACATTCTAGAATATAAATTTATATTCTAAAAAATATTTTTTAGAAAGTATATTCCTGAAAGTAACATAAAGGTTATTTTAATATTTTGCGTACGCGATGGGTGCATGTTAAAAATTATGAGGTGTAAGAAGAACGCGTTAATTTAAGATATTTTAAAGGTGTATGGGCTAATCAATTTACGGGCTAAGCCCATCAATCTAAATTGACCCAAAACGAGCCCGTTTGATGTATTAGGCCACACAAAGGAACTTACCAGCGAATAGTTTTCTGTTCTTGATGTTGAGCTCAGAAAGTATGGGGAAGTGAGTAACTAACTATCGTTCTCTTGCTTGCTGATTCTGAAGTTGCGAAAGGGAAATCCTAAAACAATGAGCTTCCATCTCTTAACCAAAGCCAGAAAGCGAACAGTGTTTTCGTATCTACTCTCTCGCGCATTCTCTCACGGAACCCAACGGTTCGTCAATTGTGAAATCTCACGTTGCTCATTCTCTTTTAGCGATGCATCGTTACGCTCCTAATTTTCACGGTTTCGAATATGTTAACTGATCCAGACCTAGCAGGCCTTCATTCGGCATAGCGTTCGACATCGACGGTGTCGTTTTGCTCGGAAACTCCCCCGTCGGTGGTTCTCCTGGAGCGCTGAGAAAATTATACAACGCTGATGGTAAAAACCAAAAAAAAAAAAAAAACCTCTATGTTTACGTTTTCGGCATTTCTTATTCGCTGTTACAGGCTCATGAATTTGTTGATCTGTTTATGTCGTTAGGTGGATTGAAAATCCCGTACGTTTTCCTCACCAATGGTGAGTTCTTCTAATTTTGTTTTATGCAGTTTACTATTGCTTATCTGCGTGGTTAGGTTTAGACGGATATTTGGTTTTCCTTATTGCATTAGTGTGGTTCAATTAATGACCTGTTTCTCACTGATAAATTGTTTGAAATGACGCGCCGGTTGTTTTGGATGTTAATTTTAAGTTTTCGTGTAGGTGGTGGCTTTCCTGAAGCGAAAAGAGCTTTTGAACTAAGTCAACTGTTGGGTGTGAATGTCTCGCCTTCGCAGGTATATTCGAATAATCTTGTTGTATGCTTTGAAAGCATAATGTAAAAGTAGATGTTTTATGAACATAAGAAAATATTTGATACTTTTTCGATTTTGTAATTAGGAGGATTGGTTATGAGGATTTAGAGTTGTTGATTTTGGAATTACGAAGTAATCTACAGAATACTTGTGTGGTTTGATTTCCTGGTTTGTTTGCTGTATGCATGTCTCTCTGGAAAGTCATAAGTAGTCGACTTTGCCCTGTCATGTTGTTGTCCTAAATTCTGTTGAAATAAAAAATGTTCTTCCCTAAACCAAATCCGATTGTTGTACAGGTTTTACAGGGCCATTCACCATTTAAACAATTGGTCAAGAGGTATGATTATACATCTTCGGATCATGTTTCATATCTGAACTGTATTTTGCACAAGTACACGCCGAAACCAGTAAGGTTGACAGCACTTGTCCTTGTCTCATAGAATTTTGACTCCACATACAGATTTGAGAATGATCTCGTTGTTGCTGCGGGAAAAGGGGAACCTGCAGCTGTGATGACTGAATATGGTTTTAAGTAAGGTTTAAGATAACTGGCCAGTTTGATAATTTATGAAAATGATAAGTTAGCAATCTGACATCATCCGCAGGGTCTTATCATTATGTTCTTGTTCATTTTTTTATTCAGATGTGTTCTTTCAATTGATGAATATGCCTCGTTCTTTGAAAACATTGATCCGCTGGCTCCATACAAGAAATGGACTACCAATCTGGCTGCTAAACCGAATTCAACTTTTAGTGAGAGCTTTCCAAGGAATGATGTTTTCTCTAAAAGGGTTCAAGCAGCATTTGTAGTTAGTGACCCTGTCGATTGGAGCAGGGATATACAGGTTACAGAGATTTGTTGAGTGATCCATATGAACTGTCTTTCTTTTATCTTTGCTACATATTTAGTGATGTATATACAAGTTACTAAAATTCTGTGGCTTGTTTACATGAATCCCACTGTTAGGAAGAGCAATAGCGTAATCAAACGGCTTATTCTGTATACAATGAAAAGTTAATGGAAACTTTAGCCACTGTACTATATTTTTTCTTTATACTGAAGAAAGACTTGTATATGAAATTAAACATGACAATTAGTAATAAGTGGATTTGCTCTCTTCCTTAATGGGAAACTAAACTGCTCATGATTTTTTTGTTACCTACGTGGCAGTTCAGTGATCAAAGCCATTCACTATAGTGGATGTCCAATAGAGAAAAATGAGCTAGTTTTAAACTTCATCTAGATTTTAATACACTAGACTAGATATATTGTCATGTTCACAGTCATTTCTAGGAGAAGTATTCGAGAGTGGTAATTCTTCATGGGTTGGGATTCGTCTTCACTTCGCAGCTAGATCAAAAGAAATGAAATAATCAAAAGAAGCACAGAAAAAGAAGAGACACGGGATAAGTAAACATATACTTTCATTGTACAAGGATAAAAAATTAAGAGAAGTATACAACTAAGTTTGACACTCGAGACTTCCAAGCTGCTGATAACCATATTTGAATTATTTTTTACTTGTTTTCCGATAAGTTTGGGTTGTGTTTCTGATATGTGAGAGCAAATATACTCAAAATCTCTACTTTGGGTTTTAAGACATTCCTAGATTTTTTTTTTTTTTCTCTATTTGCATGTATTCGACGGATCTGTGAATGACCAAGGTTTTTCATTTAGGTTCTCTGCGACATCTTGAAAACAGGAGGCCTTCCTGGAAGAAATGTTGGACCACAACCACATATATATTTTGCAAATGATGACCTTGAATACCAGGTTGGTTAATTTTTTCTGTTGATATTTTCAGAAAGACACAGGTTATATGGAGCCCTTTTAAAATTCTATACTACCATCCTTACTGACAAGGTCTCACAAAAGATAGACTAAATTTCCTTCTGAACGTCTGGGCATGGGAGCATTCAGGATTGCATTAGAATCCATCTTCAATAGGTAAGATTGCCTATTATCTAACTGTTAATGGGTCTTCTCTACTTTTGTTCCTTTAAAATGAATAGATAAGTACAACCATGCAAACACAGGAAGCTATTGTCATGTTAGTCTGAGACGAATCCGTGGAAAAAGAAAAAAGAAACTAAATTAGTTTAGTGGCATTGGTGCTCTGATTTAATTCATATTTTAGTTCTTAAGAACTTTCATCTATCTATACCCATTAATTGCTCTGTGTGCAGGATTCACCCTCATTGCTTGGAGTACACCTGTTTTGGCAAACCACATCCATCAGTATTCAAGAATGCAGAAGTTGTGTTACAGAAACTTGTGGCATCGCTTTATGAGGATTTCGACGATAGAAATCATGATAACACTTCGTCTTTTAAAACACTGTACATGATTGGAGATAATCCTGCAGTTGATATCAAAGGTGCACGACAGGTATGCCTCATGGAGTTGGATTTCACTAACGGGATAGGTAAAAGTTATCTGTTGACAAATGGTACTATTAATGAAAATATTGGATTTCAGACTGGGCATCCTTGGTTTTCTATTCTCACCAGAACTGGAGTTTTCAAGGGGAAGCAAAATCATGACAAATTTTCAGCAGATCTGGTAATTCCTTGTGTTCCTCTAGAGAAGTTTCACAAATACGTCAACCTTTTTTCCTCTTGCATTTTTAAGTTTCTTGGGACTGCGGTAGTCATTAATATTTGGAGATGTAATGTAAGATAGAGGAAAACATTTTTTTACTTGTGCTGGTAGTGTCCACAGTAGGAAGTAGTGATAGCCTGATCAAAACTAAAGCAGATTTCTATCAGTTGAGTTATACATATAATATAGAACCGGGATGATCAGCATTATTATTTGTTTTGGGTGTTTTAAGTTTTTTTCACATTTTGGACAAAAGGACAGGATTGATGGTTATGAATTACTGGCGTCATGTCTCCGTACCCATGGAGAACCTATGTTTCTAAAGGAATGTGCTCACGATTGTAATGCAGCTTGGATTGATTGTCCAAACCATAGTTTGAAATATGTAGGTAGTTGTAATCAAGGCAATACAACCGTATTGTGGTGACGAACGGATGATTTAAATTTGTGACTAACGTTGTCATTGTAAAGGAAGTACCTTGTGGTGATTATAATACAACTTCGCTTTCGCAGGTGGTTGACACTGTTGAAGAAGCTGTGGACTACATATTGGCGAAGGAATGCGCTGCATAGCCCTGTCTGCTCTAAGGCGTTGATTCTTTATGGAAAGGGTCTAAAAGGAAAGTAATAGGAAATTTTGTGACCACTACATAATGCAATAATTTATGGCCTAATCCTGATATTCATCATGGTATACTTGGTCAAATTGTTTAATTTTTTTTCATCGGCTCATGTTTGTTTGCATTTCTAAGCATTAGTTTAGCTACACTTTCTTTGAGTTGATCATTTCTGTCAAGATTGAATGGGATTTCACTATTAGCATTGCTTGGGAGGCTGCAAAATTACTAAAAAAATTATTCTAGATAAAAGAAGTTATTACAGTTTCAAACAATTAAGTTTACACTTTTAAAGCAGGTTAAACGTTAAAAAACACGAGGCAGTGACAAAATAGACAGCAACTAAAAACTTAATGGTGACTTCAATTGCGAACAATCTTTGAAATAAGTTGATCCAATTTCATAAAAACAAATTTATGTCGGGATTAGCCGGTAATCATGTACGAAACAAATTGCGACTAGGGATTTGATTGTTTTATATAAAAAATTAATTTCCTCCTTAATTTATATTTTAATGCAAAACTTATAGGCACAAATGCTCGAATTCTCACAAGTAACTGCAAGCATCTTACTTCCAAATTGCCTATTATTTGAGAAGGATGAGGTGTATGTTCACTTAATTATTGTGATTAAATAAAGTTTTTCTTATTTATTTCATCATAATAGTTCTACTCTTTTGGAAGTTCGTAGAATTTAATGGGAACGCACTAACAATGTTAAAACACTCTTACACCATCACACTCAATTAAAAGTCATGCTTAGATGACATCTGGTTGATTGAGAATGTAAGAATCTTTACATCGACAATGCACCAAATTAAACTCTATTTTTTATTCCTTGCACTAAAAATCTATCCTGCATCCCTGTGAAGAAGTAACTCCTTGATAGATTGCTTGTTCTCGGAAATTCCAGAACACATTTTTTATCCGACAGAAATCAGTATAAACATCCACACATTTAGAATTTGATAACTTGCTTAGGTTGGCTCCCAAGTTTTCCTAGAGCTTTATCCAATGCTGAGCTGAAATCGTCAAAGGGAACCAATTCCATTCTGCAAACAGTGAGCACCATATGAATTTGGCATGCCAAATAATGAGAGAGAAATTTGAGAACTTTTAAATGCAATTTGACCTTACAGAATGAATATAACCCAATCCAACCCCCCCTTGAAACGTACAGAAGAAGAACATACTTGTATTTTAACTTTCCTTCTTGCACAAGACTCAAAAGTCTGTCTATCATTTCTCTGCTGTCTTCAGCTTTATCTGTGTTCAACCACTTCTGCAACCAGAATCCCCTCAAGGAAAGATCCTGCAAATAATGTGGTTCTTACAAGATCAATGTGCCACTCTACTAAGATATTGGTGTTTGAAAGGTTAGACCAAAACTAAGTTATGAAATTAAGGGATCACAACACGAGCTAGGTTCACAGTCCAACACGAGTAGTTTTTCTTGCTATTTTCCCACTCATTTTCTAATTTGAATCATCAAATATTACGTTATAGAGATGGCATTTCAAACCACGGGTACAGGCATTCTAAACTTCTCAGTTTTTTATTCTATTATAAAAAATAAAAAATATGGCGATTTAGTCACCCAAATAGGCACATGAAGATTCGTTGGCTATATTAAAAATTCATTCATCCAATCATGGAAATGTCTAGGTATATCTCTATTTAATTAATTCTTCAACAAGAGATACCACCCGATACATATTCGCAGCACAAAAGAACCACGACTCTAGAATTATGTCTTCAATTGCATTGAACTTCTAGACAGAATTGCATGAGTAGCACACACCTAATATTCATGTTTGACTCTTTACTGCTAGGTTTGATGTTTGTGAAAGACAAGGCACTCTTTACAGCTAAAAATATGGACTTATTAGAAGGTTCATGAACTAACAAGTACTCAGGGAGCTGTAGTTATCTTAACTTCTTGGCTTGACAGCTGAATCCTTCTTAATCAGAATCACTTCCAAGTTCTAAATGCTAATTAGAGCCCTCTAAGGCATATGTTAACTGAGTGAGACAGTTACAACATACGATTGGAAATTTAATACGATTCAACTCGATATATATACATATACATATATACATATATATGTATATATACATATATATATATGTATATATACATATATAGATATGTATATATAGATATGTATATATACATATGTATATATACATATGTATATATACATATGTATATATATATATATATGTACATGTATGTATATATGTACATGTATGTATGTACGATTATCCTTATGCTTCATTTATTTTCAATCACAGTAACAAAGATCAGGGACGGAGCTAAAGGCTGAACTGGGGATGGTCACCCCAAATTTTTTAAATCCCTTTAAGTCTAACATATAAAAATATTTTATGGCCTCCCATTGGAAAGAAAACATGCGTTGCTCCCCTTCAACATTAAGTCTAACTCCTACACAATAACCCGAAGTAACCAACAACAAGAGGGAGAATTAATGCCTGACCTTAAATATGAAGGATGATGTTGACACGGAGACAGGTTTTTTAGACATTCCACCATATGTCACCATAGTTCCTCCCTGTCTGGAAAGTATGAACTCACTTAAATCATCATAATAGAAGAGAAAGTTTTCATTCTTAAATTTTTCATCCAATATCTCATGTCATACCTCAAAAACTTGAGTACCAAAGAAGCAGCATTGCCACCAACACAGTTAAATCCCAGTGCAGGTTCAGGTATACCACCCTACCAGGTCAATTTGATGCAGAATAAGTCATCTGAATTCAATATAGATAAATAATGCTTCAAAGCAATTTTTTTATCAACTTCCCCTGCGTCTCATAGAAGCAAGAGCAAAACTTCAAACAAGAAAGCTAGAATACATCCAAAACACCCTTCCCAACTGCTTAACCTATGACTATCATTGATCTGAAAAATTGATATGTATATCATAGCATAGAACAAAACAAACATAATAAGCCTAGGTATACCAGGAGATTCTTGACATTCTTCACTTCCAATTCGCTCTCAGTGAAAACTTCATCAGCACCCAAATTCTTAAGCATTTCTTTTACTTCATTGACCCCAGGCCTGTAGCAAAAGGATTTGTGATGCAAAGTTAAGATTTTTTATTAATATGCCAGAATATGTTAATAAAATTATATTTAAGAAATGGAAAAAAATTATAATAAACAAACCATAGTTTGAAAAAACACTCAAAAGCTAAAAGCTAATAACAAAGCTAGCAAAGACCTTCCAATGAGCACCTGTCCCTTATAATATTAATGCTCTGAATGCCACGAGACTTGGCAAGCTGAATAACACACTGACCAACCATGCTGGTAGCCCCATTTTGCACAATAGCATCTCCTGATGACATCCAGATCAAATAAAATTCTAATCCCCTAATCAACCACAAATAAAAAATATAGGAAATTCAGCAAGGGAGAAAAATGTACCAGAGTTCAAAGTAACACAGTGTTCAAGCATGAGAAGTGCAGTCAAGGGATTAACAGTAATTGTAGCCGCATATTCCATAGGCACACCCTTTTCTATCTTGTGCCAAACATTCTCATTCTTCACAATATGCGTCTGCCACGTCCCTGTGTATGGCAAAAATAAATACATAAAATTTCCAAATATAACAATGAAAACTACAAAGTACAATGAATTTGGATTTGGAAAAATTAAGAAGCACGAATTGCCCAACTCAGAGAGATTTTGCTCATCTCACTACTAGTCAGTGTTGATGTCTAACACACTCCTCCACGTGAAAGACCAAAAGACTTGAGCTAGAAGCTAATAGAATTAGACAATTTAGAGAGTATGACAATGGTCAGATACATAGGGTGGTCTAACAGGCTCAACTATAATTGCTAAGATAAGCTCTATGCCATTTCAACTTTTGGATTTGAACCTAATTCAATCTTAAACGCCAGCTAAGAGGCCATAGTTGCTTTCTCTTGAAAACTACTTTGACAAGCTTATCCGCTTGATTGACCAAGATAAATTTGTTTCACATTTACACTTATTTTAGTAGTTTTTGTTTCCATTTGAAATCTCATTTTACCTAGTAAAATAACTAAATGCGTATTTTTTTTATATAAACTAAATTTATCAAACTAACTTGTAAGTTTTGCAGCTCATAGCTTATAAGCTTCAGCTAACTTGTAAGCTTTCAGTTAGTTTAAGAACCAGTTTCATCAAAGACATTCAGACGAAGTTTCAAAAAACTATTTCTAGAAGAGAAGACTGAAATTACCTTGAACTTGTTGAAGTAGTTTCTCTGAATTTTTACTTTTATGTGTATAAGCTAATTTCCCATTTCATTTGATCTTATTACTTGTTTTTCTTACAGAAACTCGTTCTTTTGATCATACTAAGGTGAAAAAGTAAAGGGAAAAAAAGTGAAAGAGAGAGTACCGAAAGAGGGTGGGGAGGGAATAACCCAGTCACCGGGAGAGAGAGAGGTGACGGAGGAGCCCACTGAGAGAACTTCTCCAACGCCTTCATATCCACCCACTGCCGGTGGGTTTGGCCGCACCGGATAAACGCCCTGTATTCTATTGATATCGGAGGGGTTGATAGGCGCAGCTAGCATCTTCACACACACCTCCTTTTCTTTCACTTCAACAGCCGGAACCTCCACCAACTTAGTCACCGTGTCCGGTGGCCCGTGCTCATCGTACACGATCGCCTTCGACGGCGGCGACACGGCGGCGGAGGACAATGCTCGTGTGATTAATATTTGGCTGCAGCCACCGTGAAGTAACCTCCTCGGCTTGAAGTTAAAGGCCACACGCGGCGCGTGCATTCCCAACTGTCGCAGCATTGCGATCACTCTCTGTCTCGATCTTTCTCCGGTAGCACTCGTTCGCGCTTTGTAACGACGTCGTTTTAGGAAACAGGGAGCCGCAGAGTAGTAGTTGAAAACGTTGGGCTGGGATTGGATTGTTGCTTTGTAACAGGCTTTGCTTTGGTATTACATTCTGCACCTCCATACTTTTCAAGTTGTACCTTATAGTATTGAAATTTCAAATTTACCATTATTAGAATACATTATCGGTGGGCTTTCATTTATGCAGTTCACTTCCGGATTATGTAATTTTAGTGACATTTTAAATTATGCATTCTAGAATATTAAAAATAATATTTTTGTATTTTATATTATATATTTTAGAATATAAATTTTGTATTATAGAATGTATAATTTAGAATACAAAATTTGATTTCTATAATGTATAATTTATTTATTTTTATTTTATTATCTCAGAATGTATGTTATGAAATATAAATTTTATATTCTAAAATGTCATTTTGAAAATTTAGAATATACATTTGGAATGTGTTTTTAATTTAGTATTTCAAAATGTACATAATACATATTTTGTATTTCAAAATATATATTTTGAAATTAACTTTTTATTTTATATTCTGGTACGTTTTATTCTCGAAGATATCTTGTGTATTGGAGAGAAGTTGCTTGAGTGTGAGTAGCTAGCTTAAGCTACAATTAGATGACAATGATATTATTATGTCATGTTTAGTGTTTTGATATATATATATATATATATATATATATATATATATATATATATATATTTTGTATATATTTATATATTTTTTTTTATAGATATATTATAGTGATATATATTTTATTTTTATTATTTATATATAAAACTTTTTTTATAGAAAGTTT
>Ga0099824_1001900_pt1 | contig 30186 bp, 23 predicted proteins | sample SiratrowhiteBW_FD_76837 | JGI IMG/M metagenome (GOLD analysis project Ga0099824, IMG submission 76837) | Root nodule microbial communities of legume samples collected from California, USA - Siratro white BW | ecosystem: Host-associated > Plants > Roots > Nodule | place: USA: California... | reverse complement strand
TTGTAAAACTCTCAATAGAGACTTCCGTTTCCTAAGTTTCCTCTCTCTCTTCGCAATCTCTCCAATTTCCTTTCTTCTTCTTCGCTTCCAGAAGCACCCAACACACAGATCCAGTTTTAACAATTAGGCTCACCTCACGGATGATTTGCAATAATGACTTTTTGAATGGAACACTCAAATTGCCTTTGTCCTGTAGAAACTCAACAGCATCTTGTTCCATCTTTGCATGAGGCTCCATAAGAGGTAAGTAAAACATTAGAAATGATCTCAATGTAATAATTGTGAATGATTTCCATTCCAAAGCAGAGAGCAGAGGTTTAGGCTGAATGTTGTAGTGCTTGGTATTATATTTTAGAGAATCATGGTAGAAATATTTGCCATGTACATTTCCTATACTAGGAATGAGATCTTCAGAAATTATCGCTCCAGCATCACAATGAGCAACTGGTGGCCTGAAACTGAAGTTTTGTAGCTATAATGTCAATATAAGCTCAATGTTAACCAAAGATATAAAACATGTGTGAGGTGAGCCTCAAAAACTATATCAACAGTCTTTTTTTTTTCTGATTTCTTGATACTTTAGTCAATAATTCATATTTTATAGACCTTGTAGAACAATATTCATTGATGCATCCTCAAAATATAATAAACTGCAAAATCATAATATGCATTAAATAAAATGTTGATATTAAACTAGATGAAATTGTGTAGAGAGAAAGTAGTGAAAGATCATACCCAAAAAAGTCATTTGAGGAAAAAGATGAGGCCGCAGCAAAAGAGGCAACAGTAGCAGATGAAGAAAAAAAGGAAGAAGATTGAAAGGTCCGTGCCGTGTTAAAGCTTTGGTTTTTCTTCCATAGATCTAACAGTAATGTTAGTCCCACCATTGTAGGTCCTTACAAGTTACAACACTAATCAGTAAGTGACAAAATGAGTCTCCTCAACAATCATTCACAAGTTTCACAGAAAAAAGAAAATTACAAAACCAAAGAGTAAATGGTTGGCAATGACAAAACTTTTGAAATTTCATTTTCCAATAGATTTGATTTTTTTTGATGAATAAACTCATTTGAGTTTCTCTTGCAATGATTTTCACATTTTGGAATTACAGATATTTTGTTTAACTCAAATTCACAACCAAAAGGAGTGGATTGTGTGAATAATATCATGCATCATTAGGATACCTTGGTGTGAGTTTGAGACACAAAATGGGGTCGCCAACGCCAAAAATCAGAGTGGGAGTGAAAGGTGGATCTAGTAAAAGTTTAGGGAGTTAGAAGAGAGAGAAGTGATGACAGTTAACATGTTTGGTGTTTGGATTGTACGAGGCACTATTTTTGTGGCAATTCGGATCTCTGATTTGTCTCTTTCCAACTCCCATGAGGTCTTACAAAGTTTTTCACTTGAAGATAGTTTTTGTTTTAAAACAAAGTTTAAGGTGAAGTATAACAAATTTTTTCAACAAGAATATGATGTATAAAAATGCCAAGGTTTCACAGTTATAAATATGCACTCCGTTCATCATTTGTATTAAGATGTTTTCTTAATAAGTATTAGAGTTTGTTTTTAAAACTATATTAATCTTTTAGGTGATCTTCTGATACAGAAATTGCTGAGATCAAACTCTAATTTAAATCAGAAAACGATAACAACTACCCCCTAAAAAATTGCATATTAGCTTTCTTTATTACCATGTTACCTTAGAGAAACTAGCTCTTTTTTCTTAAAAAGAATTTAACAATTATTATTAATACTCCCTTTTGTGATTTTCGTAATTTGCTTTTTTTTTTTTTAAAATTACTGTCTTTTTGAAAATAAAAAGGAAGACTACAAATAGCACAGGTTGAAAACCTGAATCATCCTAACACAAGCCCACGTTACCACACACATGCATGAAATCAAACGGAAATTACTTCGTGCACCCCTCATTTGCTTCCTGCACCCCATCAGAAATTAATAATTGGTTGCTGGTGGCATGGACGTTATCGGTAAAATAAAATCCGTAATGGATCGCAAGATGGGTGAAATATCTTATAGAAAATATTTTTCGTAAAAAATTTATGTATTATAAAATATTTTTTGTAAAGGGAAAAATTGCTTATAAAAAATATTTTCTAAAATATTATAATTTCAGAAAACATTTTTCTGAAGATGAAAAGTGACTTATAAAAAATGTTTTTCATAAGCCACATTTTATGTTCCAAAAAATTAAGAAAAATATTTTCTGTAAGTCACTTTTTTTCTTTAAGGAAAATATTTTTCGGAATTAACATTCACATATTCTGATATTATGATGGATGCAGAAAGTAAATGTGGGGTGCTGGAAGCAATTGCCGCATGAAACAACTTCTCTGGCCCATGAATGAAGGAGAAAAGGAAAATGGCAAAAGTACCATAGTACCCCCAAAAACCATTCGTTCTCCTTCCTATGTCAGTTCATCTGTTTCCCAAAACCCAAAAGAAAAACCTCACATCTCTGCACTCTTCTTTGAATAACTTACAGAAAACAAAAGAGCAAAGGAAATGTTACGGTCCCTTGGGAGAGCTGCAGCGACCCATCATTCATGGCATCACAAGCTCGCGCCTTTCTCATCTCTCAGCCACAGTTCTAGGCCCCCAAAGCCCACAACACCCTTCAAACCCGATCCCAAAAGTCCCACCGCCGCCGCAGCCGCCGCCGCACTCTACGACGAACAAGAACGTATCCGGCAGCTCGCCGCCGATGACAAAAACCCTTCACTTGATGTGGGACCCAATGGCCGTCCTCTCTTCACCTCAGCACCTTCCCTCGCCCACCTCTCCCGGAACGACGTCCGCACCTACTTCAAACTCACGTACTGTTTTCCTCTAACCTCGTTTTTCGTTGTGGCATTTTGTCGAACACTTTGGGTGCGTCGTTGAGTTTGACGTTTTTTCTTTCTGGATTCTGCGATCCTGAGTCGGTTTGGTTTTTCAGGAAGGATGCCCTGAACGAGGTTTTGCCCGAGGGATTGCCAGTAGGTATGGTGAACGAGTTTCAGGACTCAATGCGGACGGCTTTGCTTGTTCGCCAGAGCTTCTTGGACCTTCGTGATAACTTCAGGCGCGTGGTGGATCCACCAAAGTGGTCCTCTAATGCTAAAGGTGCGGTCTTTGTGTTATTTTTATAGCCCCAGGTGTTTGCTTCTGCTTGATTATTTTTTAGTGCATTTATTAGGCTCAAATGCTTGTGTTTCAATTTTCATTATCTAGTAAGCTTAGGAAGATAAACTTTGGTAGTCCAGAGTCATTCACTGCACCAGCAAAACTCAATACCGAGTTGAACTTGAAGCAACAGAATTTACAGCAACATTAATATGTGCTACTGCTCTTGAGTTGTTTGTTCTTTTTGCTTTCATAACTTGCAATAATTGTGTGTGTGAACCTGATTGAAATTGTTCCTGAGGCTTGCTTCCTTTCCAGCCTTTTGGTCTCGTATCCTGTTAGCTGAAAGTTTGGCCAAAGCCTCTCTCTCTCTGCTTGCTCAGTTTTCTCTATTTTGGTGAATCTGCTTGCCAATTTGACAAGGGTAGTGAACACTAGAGTTTCAGTCATAGTCAAATAGGGATAGAGAGCAACATCTTGTGTAAGTGTAACAAAGCCAGTGTTATTCTTAATTTTATTTAATAAGGTTTTGGCATTGTAAATTATTCTTGAGTTTCTCTACAAGCTGGCCTCTCAATGCTGCTAGTGAAGATGTTTTGCCACTTCCAGATGGACCTAACATGGCAAGAACTTCACAGATTAACCCGTACTCATCCCTCAATTCAATAACATCATGGAACTATATGCAAGGTGTAAAAAAACTTTCAGCATTGGTCCATGCTAAAATTGTTGGATGGCTTATATCAACTAGATATATGGTTAGAATATAGTAGATAAGTGAATGTAAATCTCATCTTATGAACCTGTTTTATGAGGTTGAGTTAGACTTAAAGTCTAGTTTCTAATATGGTATCAAAGTCTATCCTAAAAGGTCTGCTGGCCTATCGTGTCACCACTATTAGACAACTTTCAGACCACCTACTAATATCTAGTTCAACGCTTGAGATGTTTAGTCCTCAGTATGAGAGAGTGTGTTGAATATTCCACATGGACTAAAGATTCGATTAAATTATAGTATATAAGTGAGTGCAAATTTCATCTTATAAACTAGGTTTGTGAGACTGAGTTAGACTAAATCCACTTTCTAAGAAAAATGTGAGACTAAAGCTTGAACATTAAGAAAAACAAAAAGGAGTGTCTAAGAATGAGAGCAGAGTCATCATAATTTTGGCCTATATAAGTCATATATAAAAACCATGATTATTATTGTGAAACAATGTCACAAGTGTCAGACACATGCTATTATGAATACATCTAAGGGTTACGAACCAGCAATTAATATGTGGGTGTAGATTTTAATTGAGGAAAACAGAATTTTCTTATGCTAATCTATATATGAGTAGATAGTAAGTTTATGTTCGGGTTAACTTTACTTACTCTCCCTTAGCAGCAGGAAAGGAGTCTATGTAGCTGCCTATTTTTGGTAGATTTTCCTCAATGCAATCCTTAGAAATCCCACAAATCCCTAAGCACTTGTAGTAAAAGGAAACTAAAAAAAAGATGAAATAAGTTTCTTCATGAGCTTAAACTAGCCTATGCATAGCTTGATTTCAGAGAAGCTAATATGAGAAAGTTTCTATACATTAACTTGCGCATAAGCTAATTTTAGCCTATGGAGAAATCTATTTTATTCTTCTTTTTTATTTTCCTCTCCTAGAGGTTACGGAGAAATTCATCCAAATAGACCCTAATTATAAATCTGACGTAAACCCTTCTTTAAATTAAGAAAACCTCCAGAGTTTCTAGAGGATTTCTCTCGTGAAAAATGTCAGGTGCATCCTCCTGCACTGACTCTTCCCTTGTAAGTAGTTTGAGACTTGTCTGCCATCTCCTTCTCCATCTATATTGACTTACAAGTTTCATTGAATCGCCTTTGAAATTCTCCTCTGCACCTTTTAATAATGCTTTAAATCTATGTCCCTCTATATAAGAATACAGCATTACACAAATGACTTAAAATATCTCAATGAGATAACCTCTCTGTCTAAGCGTGACTTTGCTTGCAATTTAACTTCATTAAGTTCTATCATTTTCTCAAAATTGTATCAACACACTCATTGTCTATTATGCTAGGATTAACTTATTTGGAATCTAGAGCTGTCTGTGATGCTAGCCTGATAGCATCCTTGTGCTAGGTTGCTGGAAAAAAATTATGCCCCCCTTTTGGTGTCCTATCCTGCTAGCAAAACCAGTCTCCTGTAATCCAATAAATGATGCTTCTAGTCTTTATTATTCTATTGTCCAATCAATGATGCTTTAGTCTTTATTATAATAAAATCCAATATCATATGGACACTCAACGTTCATCTCATTCAAGAATAATATAAATAAAATAATTTCAAATAAAATGTTAAATAGTTTAAGTAAAAACAATTTCAGTAATGAAAGAGCACCAAATATTCTTTTATTGTTTTTAATAATATTTAATCATTGAAATCATTTAATTTTTATGTATCCATTTTACTTAATCAGATAAGAGCACTTTTATAATTCATTCAAACACCTCTTATCATTTTGAATAAGCACTTGAGTATGTATCTTCTAAACACTATATTAACTTACCTTAAAGGAGCTTTTCACAATAAAACTTTTATATAATTTTTCCTAAATAATATTATCTAAACAGACTCATTATCATGTATGGTAAGTTTATTATTATTTATAATTATTACCTTAAAAGTCGAGTGTAATATTTTTTATTGCCTGAAAATTAAACATTTTTACAGGAGTTAAAGTTAGGAAGCAAGTGGTGTTAGATGGTCCTGTTAGCTGTGGGAAGAGCATTGCGCTTGCAATGCTTGTTCAGTGGGCTCGTGAAGAAGGTTGGCTGGTTTTATATGTTCCTAAAGCCAAGGAATGGACTCATGGGGGATTTTTCTACAAGCACCCACAAACTGGTTTATGGGACACACCTGTCCAGGCTGAGAATGTCCTCAAGGCAAGACTGAATTTTAACTATTTTAAGTTTAGCCATATTTTATGTTTGCTCTTTTAAAGCAGGGTAAGATGTGCTAAAGCCATTTTTTGGTGACCTGGCCATTCTTTAGAATGTTGGAGGGGAAAATTATGAAACAAGGTGTTTCTTGATGACAGCAATAAGTCAGTTTATTAACAACTGTATAGTTGCCAAGGATGGTATGGTCGTGAAATGTCTGTGTTAGTATGGATTAAGTGGTTTCCTATTCCTGGGTCGATTGGGAATCTATATAACTATTTGTATTCACATACTTCACCTGGAAGTTTACCTATAACTATAAGTATTATGTTGCAAATTCTTGGATATATTTTTATATGTGAAAATGTGTTTTTGGTACCCAAACTATCAAATTGATGAATTTAGTCTTTCAGCTGTAAAAAGCATTTGAATTTAGTCCCCTTTCCAGCTTTGTAGGGGTAAAGAACCACTACTCAATGTTAAATTAAAACATGAAAAAAGGACTAAATTCACATATTTTGAAAGTTGGAGGATTAAATTCTTCGATTGGAAATTACATGGACCAAAATTAAGTTTGAACTTAACTATAGGGACTAACATCACATTTCTCTCTATCTATATGTAGCAAATTTTAGTGGATAAAGAAAGAATGAGTATGCCTTTCTGTCATTTTTGTTAATTTTTAAACTGCATTCTCGCTGTGTCTTTCTTTTCCTGAATCCTTTTGAGAGTGTAGCTGTTTTAACTTACCCTATGGTGTTGCATTTATCTTTTTTATAATATTGTATCCGTGAACATGCAGGCTAGAGGGGAATATCCACATCATCCTGTAATAATAATGTTGTGCATGGCTACCCATTTTCACTTTTGGGGCACTTGTTATGTAAATTGTTATGAGCTGGCTTAGTATAGCTCTCAACCTCTATGCATATAGGGTATCAAGACAGATGGATGTTTAACAAAATAAATTTTGAATCTGAAATTCTGAGGAACAAGGAAAATATTTGTCCTTATTTGTTTTATTTGATTTGGTTGCCTGCTTTTATTCTACATATTGATATATATAAACCATACTGTTTTGTTGTTGGCTTCCTAGATTCATTACGCTGAGTTATTTTGAATGTTATGTATGGCTCATTTATTTCCAGGATTTTATGAAGTACAATGAGTCCTACCTAAAGCAACTTCCATGCCAAATATTTGATCCAATCGTATTAGGTGAGGGTGCTGGTGTTGGATGGTTGAAAGATGCTGATTCCTTGGCAATTCCTGAAGGTACAACTTTATACGAACTGGTGAGGACTGGTATTGAGCAGACACATGCAGCTGTTGGAGTGGTAGTTCGTTTGAGGAAAGAGTTATCACTTGTTAAAGACAGGCCTGTTCTTATTGCAGTAGATCAAGTGAGAAACATACTCCTTGGTGCTAAATGATACTCATTCTTTGAAATTACTTGTTTTCAAAATTGGGTTATCTTATATTTTGATTGTCTATTTTCTTTTCTGTGGTTGCCTGTCTCCAGTATAATAACTGGTTTACATTCAGTGAATATGAGGAGCCAGTCACTATCCGGTCTTGCCGGCCAATACATGCTAGAGAACTTACAATGGTTGGTACATTGCTTTGTTTTACTTTAAAACATAGTTGACAATATATTGCATTATGGATTATAGCTCTGCTTCTAGAAATGTGCTATTTTCATGCATTTTTATTGGGTTTCTTTAAGCATACTTCTTTGAAAATGTTGGTCATGCTTTTGTATAGGATGGGAAAGAGATCTTTAATTTCTGGCATCTGTATTTGTCTTCCTTAATTTTCTCTTGTCGACAATTAGGCTTTTGGGCCAATGTTCAGATACCTCCTTCTTACTATTGCAGGTGAAGGCTTTTAGATCAATGATGCATGATGATATGATGGTAGGTGCCTTTTCTCATTCAACAGCGGTAGGAAAACTTCGTCAAGAGTTACCAGATGTTCCAGTAGATGCTCGTGTTATGTTTCCTCGATACAGTTTGGACGAGGCGGAGACTGTGTGCCATTATTATTTAAGGTATGCTTACACAGTCGTAGCAAATCATCTATTAATAAAACAAATAACAATCGTTTGTTTTATGATAAATTTTCCCTTCACTCAACTTTGTTGAGTTTTTCTGTGTGAAATGTATCATTGTTTAGACAATGTTGAGTTTTTCTATGTGAAATGTGTCATTGTTTAGACAATTTCCCATATCTAAGGTACATCAATAATTTCGTCAAAATAAAGAGATAAATGCTAAACTTTTAACTGGTGCTTCAGCAAGTGACTCTTATTGTCCTTTATATTTACAATCATTATAGTCCTGTAGTGGAACTATTATTGTCAACCATCTCTTGGATCTATCATTTGTTGGTTATTGTTAGAGCAATAACCTGCCTGGTATATATATCTAGCCTTTACCATGTTTTGGTTGTTACTAGTGCAAACAACTTCCTTAGCTCGACAATTTGTTTCAGTTTGTTGAAGTTGTGTTATCATTTTTACAGGCAAAGGCTAATTCGTCGTGAAGCATTTTCAGAAGAAAATTGGAAGAAAATTTACTTCCTGTCCAACGGAAATGGAACAGAGATTAGGGGTTTGGTTCCTTTCATGCGATGACAGACAACAGATGCATTATTTTTCACCGATGAGATGTGTTCTGATTGTTATTTTTAATAATATTGATGTTTCCTATTTGCTTCACCGTAGGATACAGATGGATTTCTATTTGCGTGATCCACATCAATCCTTTTAATTAGCATTAAAAATCATTCTCAAAGGCAATGTACTATTATGTATATTAACCACTTGCATCTTATAGTTTCAGAATCAGTAATAATTTTCTTGACTTTTGCTATCTTAAACATTATTTACAAACTAAGAAGCACACGTATCCAACGTATTTTGCATTTTTCTCTCCCAGCTAAACATACACCGTTAAACAAGTATAGGAATATGGATGGAGCAAGATGAATTATTTTATAAATGAAATTGTGTCATGTCTTCTGTAATAAGAATAAGCAAGCATAAAACATTATTTATCATTTTAAAGAAAAGAAATATTGTTTCTTGTTTTTGTAATTTTAAGAAATTTATACATAATGTAATTGAAAAAAAAAAAAATCTAGAAAGGTAATTTCTAGACGTGGAATCTAAGAATGTACTATTTAAGGATTAAAATACATAACAGTTTGCATGAAGGACGGTTCATTTTACTTGAGAAAATATACTAAATTTAGCACAATACAAGAACGTAAGTCTTGGAATTGGAAGATGAAAAGAAAAGCAATATTTTACAAAACCAATTTGGCATTCCATCTAACATTTTTTCTCATTGGTAGGTGCTATTCTCATCAGCTCTAGTAACCTTTAGTGCCTCCATCTCCTCCCTAAACTTGGGCATGGAAGCTTTGGGGAGGGAAACAAAGACCCTAACTCCTCCTTTCATTGAAGGATCCAAGTTACTAGGAGGCAGGAAAAGGCACAAGTCCACATACCCTAACATGTTCCATGGAACTGGTATTATATTCACTGAAGCCTTCCATCCAAAGTCCACTTCTTCCAACAAACTCAGCTGCCTCCAATCTGTTAACACCACAGATGCACCAAACCCGTCACAAACACTGTGTGACAACCCCATTCCAATAGTGAAACCCCCACAGAGAAACTTGGTCACCTTGAAAGCCAAGACGCGGCTTTCAACTTGAGAAGGGTTATCATTATTAATGACCAATTTCTGTGCAGTTGGAACATCAATCCCTTCTAGATAGTGAAGAGAAGAGAGTTCACAGTTAGCAGTTGCCTCCAAGAACGGAACTCCGTCAGCATTGCAGTTGATTCCAAGTTTTCCATCATCAAATGTTACTATCTTCCCAGCAAGAGGATAATAGTAAACCAAAACCTTTGAGAGGGCTTCTTTTATCAGATGAGCAGGATCTAGTTGGCCATTTGGGGAATCAAGATTTGCTTTATAAACATAAATGGTATGACACAGAATGTTGAGAACAGGATCACTGTCAATGGTGGAAAGAGAAAGAAGTTCACATGGTGTGGGCTTGGAGGGTTTAACTATCACAACATCCTTCATATCAAGGACAAGGTGTGTCTTCAGGTTTTCCATGGAATTTAAGGTGTAAACAACAGAAATGTGAGGATATGAACATGTATCAATATGTATATATAGGCAGAATTGATTGTGTAACTCTCCTTTGGTTTTATCCATCCACTGTGAGATGGGAATCATTACACTCGCATCTCTAGAAGTGGGTTTGGTTGAAGAATTTGACACTGACACACATGAAATAGGAAGGTGACACCTTGATTAAGAGGGAAATGAGATTTGAAAATGAAGCTAACAATTATCCTACCAACTTTGGTGCTCCTCTAACATACAGAAATTTGTAAGAATCTTGTTGGCTAAAAAAACTAATGATTATTTGAAACTTTACAGTAAAATAAATAAAGTAAATATCCAATTTGATTCCTAACCAGATTATATATTTACTCTAAAATAAAACAAGAGTTGCATGGTTGGCCATGCAAAGTATAATTTTGACAAAGACCATTGCTATCTTCAATTTGAGACAATTTTGTTTAGATCGATAAAATCATTATAAATTACAGAACCCTTTAAAGAGTATTTCATAGAACTGTATAATCAGTATTCAAACATGAATTCCAAACTATTGATTAAATTGGAACAATTCTGCACCGGTTCATGCATTAGATAATTTAAAGTATCATTTTATGCAAGTGGAATGATTACTCAAATGAATCCAATTTTCACAGCCATGAAAGGATGTGGTCTTATCATTATCATCATCTTCCTTTTTTGTTAAGAGGAGACACTTGGAAAAGTTTCAGAAATAAAGAGTCAATTGTGCTGGGGACCCTTGAGCACTGCACCAGTGGCTGGATAATATATATTTTCCAGTCTTGTACAACTCCAAAGGCACGCAGTTGTGAGTGGAGATCAGGGACAGGTGAATACGAGAGCAGATAATTTCCTGGATCGCACTATGTAAAGTTCTTGGTGCAGGTTTCACACCCAGAAATCACACCAAAATTTGTACCTTCACTCTTGAATTGATCATAATTTCAAAGGATTTTCTTGACATAGCATTATGTAGTGTACAAGAACATCTATGCACTATATGAAGTCATAATAACAGAAAACTTTTTCTAATGCAAGCAAGACACATACCATGTGCTTCGTGGAATACAGCCATGTATGTGCACGTGTAAATTGTAGTAGTTGTCCTCAATGGAGAATTACTATACAAATGATAAGAAGTTGGTTTAAATATATTCAGCACAATTCAATACACTCATTGAATGTATGGAAGATATGTGGAGTTTTATTATGAAAAGATTTACAATTTTATCTTTGTAAAAATTATATAAAAGAATTAGAGATTCTCTTCCTATAAAAATTGCATTAGAGAGTCTAATAATATCATTGTATGATTTAGTTTAACTCATCCCATATTTTCATTACATGGTTTGCAACAAATATGTGAAAAAGGGTAATCAGAAATATTTAAGCAATTTAACCCTTTCAATAAATAATTTTTCATACAGCAGAAAATGAAGCATTGATCATATATTTAAGAAAAATTGAGCTATGAATCAACCAAGCCAAACCATATTAAAACATAATGTGCCTAGGACATATCCTCAAAATTTTTTTTTGTAGCATTATGCTTTTTCATGATTATATATTGTAATGAGGAGTTTTAGAAAGTACTAGATTGACAGTGGTGGTTGGAAGCGGAGATTATGAGGTAATGTGGAAGTGCCTATCACTGTCAATCTTATTTAAATCTGATGTTTATTGACACCAAATTTTGAAAATACCCAGAGAGTAGTTCAATGTGGATTTGAATCTATGTGTGTGATAAGTGAGCAGTGTGACAATGTAAATATTTTAAGATTTTAGGTTAGTTTCTTATACAAGATCATCATGGTCAAATCATGCAAAAAAAGAAAAAAAAAATCCATTGTCAATAAACTTTTTAATTAAATTCAAAAATCATATACAACTTATTTTTAATTATTAAAAATATTTAACAAAGTTCATTCAAGATTTATCAGTGAGACCAAATTGAGATTTGCATCGTCACCTTTTCATCTCTGACTGTTATTTACTTTTGTGACTGAGGCAGAACAATTCCAATGCGTCTAATTGAACATCATACGTTGTTTGGCTTTAGTCTTTATGAACTTGGTTTTTGCATATGAACTTGGTACTACTGTTTATAGTTTCAACAAATCAATATTATTAGCTACAAATGTTTTAGGTCAACATTTAAGCCTAAAAATAGTGGCAATCGATTTTTTTTCTTCTAAAAATAGGTTTGGAGTATTTCAAAAATGCTGTTTAAAAGAGTATAACAATGGACTCTACATGCAACAAATATAAAGCTATTGTATTTAGATCAAATGGCAACCACAAGTTTAAAAGTCATCACATTTTTTATAAACTGCAGAAGATAAACACACTACAAAAATACAGATAGAGAGAGAATGTAAAGATAAACTACATTAATAACATCCTTAGTTGTCATGTTTTATATCTCCATAAGGAAATGAAATTAGAGAAAGATTCATCCAACCATGGTCCTCTTCCGCCCTCTTTGTCGCACTGCAAGTTGTGAAAATGTATGGAAGTAAGTAGCATGTATTGAAGAAAAAAGTGTTAAAAGTGGAACAAAGTAGAAGAGGGAGGGTATAACCTTGTGCTAGCTTGTTTAATGTGGATGACCACTGTTTTGATGACTTCCTATATGCAGCAAGAATTTGATCCATCTGTCCAGACAAAATCCAATGTTCAAAATTGTTATTCAATATTACTTGTTTATAATCATAACATCTGTTAGACTAAGCAGAAAACATATTATAGCAAAAGGCTTCGGTCCCTCTCTAGAATGTGAAGTTAGATGACATGGATCTATAGGGTGATGAAGTAAATCTCAGCCTCTTTGGCACAAAAGGAAGTGCTATTGTTAGTCAATGAGAAGTTCATTTGTGAGATAAGGAGTTCATCCTATTCAATACTTTGTTTCTTTAGCACAAACATTACACAAATCAACTTTAGTGCACAAACTATAAAGTTCTGATTGTGAACAGTTGAAAACAGGAAATTAGGAAAAGCCTTTTATTCCATTGGTATTCTTTTGGGCAAAAAACTTATCACAAGCATGGAAGACCTCTCCATTTACAGTTTGAATTAAAATATTAACCCAAGAGCATGTTTATGAAAATTATGTAAATTGTAAGGCTTTAAACTTGGTGTACTAGAGTTAGTTTGAACAGAGAATTTTTAGTAACACATACCCCAAATTATGTTATATGCTATCTTTTAGCACTGACTCTGTGGAGTGCTCCTCTAATTCAAATTCTTATATCAGACAAATAAAACTGTTTTCATCTCCATAATTTTCTAGGCATGACAGATAAGGGAAAACGAAAGGTTGGCTTACCACATTCCCACATGATGAATGCATTGAGATAAGAGATCTTTCCAGAACATACAAATCAACAGCTTTATCTTCTGGAAGAGTTGAAGTGAAGCTCAAACCAAAATCAATAAGAACCTATGCAAAATACACTTGACTTCTGTAACAACCATTGACCATATTTTTCATGTTGCATGGCATAAATGGAATAATTGGATATTACAGGACCTAAGACATGAATGAACTTACCAACTGCTTGGTATCACTCTTCAATAGCATGTTTGATGTTGTTAAATCGCCATGAATAAGACCACCATCATGTAACTTCCCAATTGCGTCACCAATTTGGGATGCAATATTGTCCAGCCACTCTTTATCAGTCCCATGTGATCCGAATTCAAGAAACACATCTTTGACAGAAGGGCCAGTAACATATTCAAATGTTAAAGTATGCAACACATGATCCACAGCAAACAGCACAGGAGTACAAACCCCAAGGCGCCTTGCTTTGGTCATGCACCTAGCCTCCTGCTCAAGAAAACAATTGGTGAGACAAAGCATTCAAGAAATGCAACAAGAAACACCGCTTAATATTATAGAGCTTCAGTGCAAAACAAATAACACAAATTTTCTAAATCTAACCGCATTTAAGCGCTTGAGGGTCAATTTTGAATCCAAAGCTGGATGCCTGTACTTCTTTGAGAAGCGTTCCTTGACAACGGATTTCCTTCCCACAAAAGAAGACTCAAAAACCCTCTACAAAAGTAACGTGAAAAGGCCACAATTTAGTCAGTGCTATTTCATAAAAAAGAATCATCCAAAACAGTGGGTAGAATAACTACACCAAAAACAAACAAAAACCTTATCCTACTAGGTGAGATTGACTATATGGAGTACCATGCTAGGAATTTCCTCTAAGCTTGAAACTTTTAGAGGAAGAACATTATTCCATAGTGGCCTCACCAACAACATCCCACCTCACACTGTGAAGAACAAAGTAGCCTCATCAACAACATCTCAAAAGGTACTCTCATTATTTTTCCACTGAACCAAACAACTAGAAAGAGAAAAACAGAACTTTTTCTGACTAGTGAGGATATAACTGTAGGACAAGGCTTATAAATGGTTTTTCTCTTAGCCCTTCTCTTGGATTACCTTCTTGGTGAATAACCTACCAGCTATGTTTGGTTCAATGGGTAAGTAATGACAGTACCTTTAGGATGTTTTCGGTGAGGCTATTTTCCTCTATCAAAAACTTCATTCTCAGGGATATTATTCATCAGTGTCCTTCTTGGTACCAATTCTCACCAATTTCCTCTAAAATTGAAACTTTACACCCTCAAAGGCAGAAAACTAGAAATCAATTGCTACCAAAAAATACAATGGAGTTATTGACATACAAGGTGAGTGCACCAGTGAAAACAAGAAAAAGATAGAAACTTTACATCAAGGGTAGGTGTTAATTAACTCTACAAATCCAGGGTGTGATTAAACTTACAGCTTCAGCTCCTTGTTTGAGCAGAATGAGAGAACTATCTCTTGACTCAGCTTCAGTCTCCATATATTCAACTTTCAGGCAGTGAAATTCCTGGTGTTTAACTCTCGTCGGCAACAATTATCTGCTCAAAAAAGAAAAGGAAAAAAAAAAGATTACACGGTGGAAAAATAAAGAATAAAAAAAACATGTAGGTGTAGATATTAATTCTAGTAAGAATTGAAGTTTAGTAAATTGAGAAATTTAGAATACAATTAATGGAGAAGCTAATGGTATATAGCAAACAACAATTGCAAAGGAAGTTAATTACAGCCTCCACAACTTCAGGAACAACCCTTACCAGTGTCTCAGTTAGGGTAACGGAATTGAACAAACAAAACGACACGTTTTGCGCCGTTTTTTTAATGTATAAAAATCCACTTCAAACAAAACCGGCCCGGTCTGCAGGCTGACCGGGTTGGACGGTTCGTTGAAATAAAGTCCAAAGATGTTGGAGATTTAAAATTTTACAAAAACTTTCAGAGGAATTAAAATTCTTAAAAAAAAAAAAATGTGTTTTTATAGTAGAAAGTCTTTGAAAAATATCTCATTTTTATTTATATTTCAATCACATAGAGAATATCTAGTATAAAAATCAAAGAAATTTGATAACAGTCAATATGATATGATTAATAAAATTTTGAAATAAGTTTATAATAAATTCTTTTAATACCACTTTATGAATTTTTATCAAATTTAGTATGATAACATTTACACTTTATGTATATTATAATTTTTCATATATAAAGAAGAAGTTACAGTAGAAGAAGAACAAATTTCTTTATGTTGAGCAATAAGACCAAACCTCTTCTTTCAAATTCTCAAGCTTCAATTTTCCATTATCGAGCGCCAAAACCTTCGCTGCAGCAAATCAAGCAAACCCATGCAAACGTCGTCGTTTCGGGCCATGCCCGTTTCACCCTTCACCTTCTCTCTCTGCTTTCTCTCTCCTCAATCGTTCCCTTCCCTCTCCGATACTCACTCTCTCTCTTCAGCTCAATCCCAGTCCCCACCGTCTTCGCCTTCAACTCCCTCATCCGCTGTCACGCCAAAGCCAACTCTTCGCCCTCTCTCTCTATTTCTCTCTACTCCGCAATGCGACGCCGTTTTCTCAACCCTAACCAGCACACCTTCACCTTCCTGCTCCACGCCTGCTCCAAGAACCGCAAAATCAACGTAAACGACAAAGTGGGTCTTCAAGTTCATGCACACGTCATCAAGCTCGGTTATGCTTGCCACGTGTTTGTCCGGAACGCTCTCATTCACTTGTATTTCGAGTGTTGTGATGCTGATTCTTCCCAAAGGGTGTTTGAGGAAGATGCCCTTTGCAGAGACGTGGTCATGTGGAACTCCATGCTGGCTGGTGCAGTGAGAAATGGGGATGTTCGGACTGCGGAGAAGATGTTTGATGAAATGCCTGAAAGGGATGTTGTTTCTTGGAGTACCATGATAATGGGGTATGTTCAAAATGGGCTTTTTGAAGATGGGTTGGAGTGTTTTAGAGACATGAGGAAGAAGAGGGTGAGGCCCAATGAAGCTATATTTGTTACATTGCTTTCGGTTTCGGCTCAGCTGGGTTTGCTTTCTTGTGGGAGATTCATTCATTCCACCATTGAGGCCATCAGATTTCCAATGACTGTTCATATACGGACTGCTTTGGTTGACATGTATGCAAAATGTGGTTGCATTGAAAAGGCGAGAATCTTGTTTGATGGGATGGTGAAGAAGGATGTGTGGACGTGGAATGTCATGATCTGCGGTCTTGCTTCACATGATTGCGCCAAGGAGGCGCTCGCACTATTTGACAAGTTCATTGATGCAGGTTTTCGTCCTGAGAATGTGACATTTGTGGGTGTGCTTAATGCTTGTAGTAGGGCTGGTTTGGTTTGTGAAGGGAAGCACTATTTTAAGTTGATGGTAGATGGTCACGGCATTACACCTGAGATGGAGCACTATGGGTGCATGGTTGATCTCCTTGCTCGTGCCGGTTTAGTTGATGAGGCAGTTAAGTTGATTGAGGGAATGACAATTGCGCCAGATGCTGTGATGTGGGCAACACTGCTTGATGCATGTAAGCTTCATGGTTTGGTGGAGATGGGGGAGAAGATTGGGAAGAAGTTGATAGAGTTAGATCCGAAGCATGATGGGCATTATGTGCAGTTAGCTGAAATATATGCAAAAGGGAGAAAGTGGGAAGATGTAGTTAGAATTCGGAAATTAATGAGTGAGAGAATTGCCGGCAAAGTTGCTGGTTGGAGTTTGATTGAACTGCAGGGTAGAGTTCATCGCTTTGTTGCTGGGGACAGAGAGCATGAATGTTCTTCAGATATTTACAAAATGCTTGAAACAATCGGAATGAGGATAACTGAAGCTGGTTTACTCACTGAAACGTCTTGACTGTGCTGCATAATACAGAGGAGAGTAGAAATAAGGAACATGCAATTATAGATCACAGTGAAAAGTTATGAATTACTTTAGGCTTTTTGGTAACGGCATTTGGTGATTACATCAGAACTGTGGAGAATTTAAGAGTTTAAGAGGACTGTCACGAGTGATCAAGGTTGTGTCCAAACTCCAAAGTGTTTGACAAACAGACAGATACAAATAGTTTAGGGATGGCCTCATATTTCACCATTTAAGAAAGGGATATATATTCCCTTGGTAGAGTGTGTCTACAAATCCGTTTGATTGCTGTTGATTGGGTTGTATTGAATGTGGGTTTAGTTGGATGACACTGATATGCAAGCACACTCTTAATTATTGATAGGCGTTTTTCATGATAACATTTTTTTTTCAAAAGTTTGGGTTTCCCTACAAAATTTAATGAATTTCCTCATTGCACGAGTTTAAAAGAGATAAAACAACAACAAAATCAATAAATGAAAATCAGGGGAAGAAAATGGAAATTGAAAGCCCATATTCTTTCTGGATTCCTCCATTCAACTCTATTGTCCACATTAGCACCAATTACCACACGTTTTAGATATGATTTTCTACATTAACTTCAGATGTAATTATCAGAAGTTAATAGTTAAAGTTAATAGTTATAGATCCACATATCCTACTCTTGATCCTTTTATTATCAAACAGTTTCCTAACATGTTATAATTCTAGCTTTTACGTTTTCCATATCAGAATGCTATTTGTTGGTGGCAAAACGTGTGTCCTAACACAGGGTGAGAGCATAACGACATCTATTTTGTAATTAAAAATGCCACTAAAAAAGATTTAAAGAAAGAATCTGATTAGAACTTAGACGTCTATGAATATAGTTTCACATACTTGTTCACTTAACACTATCATATATGAGTAAAGTTGAGCCAAGACAACAATTCCACCAAGTGAACCAATTTCTTTATTACTGGTTTGGACTCATATATATATCAAATTATGAATTAAGCTTCAAACTCACTCAAACCAGCATGCAAGTATGTTTGTTTCTTTCTGTTCTTCCTTCTGCCCCTCTCAACCCCTTACTTTTTTCCCTGGCCTAAATAAAATTCAAGGAATAAGGAGTACCAATAGATGACTCAGTTGACAGCTGATAGCATCAATTGACAGCAGAAATGACTCATAATAGATAAGGGTTGTGTTGTGTATCCATATGAAACATTTTAGTTTTGCAAGATGAAATATCAATTATTTGATTTATGTGACTAGGGATATTATTGGCAGAAGGGGATGATAAAGATATCAGCACCTTTCTTTTTCATGCCCTTATGCTTACTTTTCTTTTTTTTATTTTCAATTTGTCACAAACAGTGATCATTTTCTTGTTTGTGGTGATGTATATGATGGTGGATTTAATTGAATTAATGCAGTGAATGTGTTTTCTTTTTTATGTTTTATTTTTCAGGGAACGTGTAGTGAAAGAATTTCTTATTTATATAATTTGGTTAAGTAGAATGAACGATTTGTTGTAAACTTCTTACCTGCATTAATCTTTATGGACAAATAAAATCCATAAAAATTATTTAGTGGATTTCACTAGTGAAAGAAGAATCCTTATAAAAAAGAATTACTCCCAGGTATTTAAAAAAAAATAAATTTGAAGTTTAACATTTTGTAAAAATTAATGTAGAATGTCTATTTTAGTTAATTATTTTTTAGGAAAGTAACCATCATGAGTGGCTTTTTTAGTACGATAATTCAATAAACCGTAAGTAAAATACATTACTCCCTCCATAACTTGTAAGTAACAATTTTTTTTAGCTCAACACAAATAAATGTTTTGTTATTATTTATTTGTATTTTTTTTTTCAATAATAACTTTACTTTTAACCTAATTTTTAATAATCTATACATTTTCATGTAGCGTGTATTTATTATAGAGTATAAATGAAAAAAAAGTATAATAAAAAAACTCCACACTACTTTATGATATTTCATTTTTTTGGTTTGTGTACGGAAAGCTTAAACAATTAACTGAAAAGGAAAACAAATAGTAATAACAGTTTAATGTTTTTTTGAAGTATAATTTTGTCTTCAATATAAAATATTATAGAAATCTGACTCTGATAATTGATATGCATAGTTGATAAGAAAAATAAAACATTAAATATATTAATGATGGGAGAGAACATAATAAATAATATTAATAAAAATATTTAAAAAAGGAACAAAATTATATTTTACTGATTTTAGAAATAGTTTTAGAAAAAAATGTTACTAACTAAATTAACTAATTTTAATAATCTTAATAAATTATTTAAATAGTTGTTAATGTTAAAAAAATGGAGGAAAAGTTACATTATGTGATATTTCTTGGGCACTGAAGGATGAAGTTTTAGTTTTTTTTTTTTTTCTCTTTTTTTATGGTGACGTAAGGCATACATAGCCATAGTGATGTTTCATGATGTAGTGGTTTTGTGTGGTTGAAAATTTTAGCTTCATTACAAAAGGAACCATTATTAGTAATGCACATTGTGGAAAGCTTTTCCTTCAAGTGATTTGGTTATTATAACACTAAACAAGTCCAAGATCTTATACTCTAAATGTTCACACCATATGAAACTTATATTTGGGTGATACAAAACAATGGAGCCATTGATTTAGTTTGAAAAAAAAAATATTCTTTTTGTTTATTAAAAGAAGTTTACATTACAAATGAGAATAGAAGCTTTATTTCATTATTTATCACACAAACTTCAAAAAGTAAAAATAAAAGTGAAATTTTTAAAAATCTAACCGTTCATAATTTTGATTATTCAAGGTTATACAAATTTAAGCTTCATTATTTTTTTTCCATCATTATGCTTCACACACACGTTTTATCTAACATATTATAAATAGAATTACCAAAATAGGTTTAGTTGAATGAATTGAATTGGTTAATCAATTGATAAATTTTTTTAATTGATGTATAAATGATTGTAGTTAACAATATAAACTAATTTTATTTAATTAATTTTAAAAACTTTATAATTTTAAATTTTTTAGTTTAAAAACATATTTTTTATTATTTTAAATATAATTAATATGGTTAAGAATGTTTTGTGCTACACTATTTATTTTCTTTATTGAATGATTTTCCAATTAAGACACATGTATTTTCTTTTTCCTAAAAGATTCAAAATCACAGTCATACCCTCAAATTATCATAACAACACTATTTATATAGAAAATTACAATCTCACCATTTATTATTCTAAATATTCTTCATTGTCCTAACAATGATCTCAATTTTAATTACTTTTTCATATCGGTTCATCTAGCTTAATCCATCAAAGAAAATGAATATAGGTGGTTGACTTGCATATTTGTTTTTTAACTAAAAATTAAATTAAAAATTAAATTTTATTATTTTATATACATATATGTAATAATATTATAATTTAAATAATTAACGCTTATAAAATTAAATTTTAACAATTAATAAAACAATTTAATATAATAATAATCTCTTCTCTAATTAGAGATATTAATTATTTAACGATTTTAAAATATTAACATGATTAAGTATATATCTTATATATATATATATATATATATATATATATATATATATATATATATATTAAAAAATAAAATTATAAAAAAAAAACTAAAAGGCGGGGATCTGGACTATTAGTCCATCCTACCCATAATAAACCTACTTGTCTCGCTCTATTTTTATTGGAACAACGATGTAATAAATTAAAATGAGTTAAATTAAAATAAATCATACTTATTCACTTTATCATCCTATTATAAGTTAGGATTAAAACTAAAAAAATTTAATTAATAATACATAGATTAGTCAAATTAACCATCTTGTCACCCTTAAAAATAACGGTTAAATAATCTCACTTGAAATGATTAGATATTTGAAATTAACCACGTTAGACAATTATATAAATACTTTTAAATTTATTTTATTATATTTTTACTTTAATGAGTTTGAAGTGATCAAAAAATACTTTCAAAAGACTAGTTTGACTTGCAAGCCAAGACTAAACCGTTAGTTTCATGGACTAAACTGTGTATTCCACTTTACTATATGGAATAGTAAACAACAACATTCTCAAAAGTCACATAATTCATAGACATGTATCTTACCCAAGAATTTTAAATGTTTCTCACTAATTTTTTTCACGAGTGATTTCATTTCTTTAGTATTTAATGTTTAATTTATTAATTTCAAGTTTGGATTTCACAATTATGTCTCACATTATCTTAAAGTATGTCTTTTATGATATATTAGAAAAATTACTAATTTTATGTTGACAAAAGATAAAATCTAAAAGAAGTATTCTAAAAAAAGATAAATTTACAAATTAGTTTTGTTCATATGACTTAAATTCAAAATTATATTATAAAATAATATAAAAACCTATTACACAGTTATTAAAAAATTTACTAAATTAAATCGTGAGATTTGTCAGAAAAAATTTTGTCTAATAGAATATAGATAGAATTTATAGAACAAATTGAATTATTATGTATCCAAAAAAATAATGTTGGATAGACTTTAGATAGATTTTATAGAGTTTAAGTACAAATTCGTATTCTATTGTGTTATCTCACTGGACTAAAAATTATTATCGTAATTTTTTTGTTTGATTTTAAGAGAAAAGTTCATTATGTTGATGATAATTTTATTTATTACAAGTGTTCTTAATTTGTTGTGCAACCAAACACGATTTTCATCTTCTTTTCAGAAATTAGATAATTCATCTTAGAATTTTGAATAGAAACTATTAATCGTAAATCAATCAAACTTGGAAATGCTTTATCGTTCTTCTGTGGATGTTTATGGAAAACTACACGTAACAAATATACACTGATGAGAGGAAAAATAAAGATTAAAGTTTATTTGTCGTTTTTGGTTATGTCAAATCAAATTGAAGAGAAATTTGTGGCTTGAAGAGTACAATTGGGTTTGATACTAATTTATCGTTTTACTTGTGTTTCCGGATATAGGATAAAGTCCATGATTCAATCAATTTGATATGTATTTGAGTTTATGTGATTAACAACGAGATGATTATAAATTTCAAAGTAGGTCCTTGCTTTGATGTAATAACAATCTTTGTGGTCCAATTAATTGAATTTATTTCTCACATAACAAAATTAAAACAAAATTATGCAAGTGACTTTAACTTCACATATTAACAATTTCACTAATAATTTCACATAAATTAGAAATAAGACTAACTTATAATATATAAGAAGGGTGTAATTCACATTTTACATACCAATTTTGTAAAATTGAGTTAAATATAAATCCTCTTAATAAGATAATATTAAAGTAATTTAGAGTTTATTTAATCAAATTCTTTGAAATTATTATGTCACTGTTATGAGAGTTCATGTTACACTACCCATAAATATATTATAACACATTAAGAGTTGTCAATTATATTTTTTAATAAACAAAAAAAATTATATAAAGTACTTATTATGTATTTTTTTAAAACAAAATATTTGTTTTTTAAAAATAAAAATATATTTGATATTATTGTTAGTTTATTTTATAAATTTGATTTCTCTAATATTAATATAAATTAATATTAAAAGAAAGTTTAAATTAAATTAAGATGTGTTATATTTTTAATTAAATTTAATTATTCAAATAATTTGATAAAATAATCATTTAATTTTTTTGCATGACTTACTAATTTGTCAATCAACCCCTAGCAGAACATGGTCAAGATTTTCAACTTATTTTCAATTTGCTAATAAGTTAACAAATATGAAAATCGACTCTAGAGTTGATCTTATCTCACAGTATTTGTATGGTTATTTTAGAAACTAGATTGATATATTGAAATATAGATTCTTTATTGAAATAAAGATTCTTTTTTGAACATGGGTTTGGTGTGACCCTTAATGTTTGTTTGTACTTTTTTTAAAGTCTAGCTTTCATATATGTAGAGAATTGTTGGGATTTAAAGTGCCAACCTAGTTGGGATTTTAGTACTCTTGTGACACCTTACATGATTTTTTTTTTTATATAAAAGTACAAAATTAATTGAAGTGGTTATCATTCTAAACTCTAGGATACTTTCCTCACTTTTTTTGTGTATTTTGATATCTTATAGGTAAAAATGCTTAAAGAGGAGAGACTTGGAAATTGTTTGTGATGAATCTAAGAAGAAAATATTATTAAAAGTATAAAAACTTATGGTTCACACGTGTTCTATTAATTTGATCCTATTTTACCTACTGTTATTTTATATTTCATTCTTAAAAATGTCAACTATTCTGAAAAAGAAAAATATTAAGATTTTACATAGTGATTTCCTATAAATGAGGAGAGAAGAAGAGAGAAAGATTGTTTGAGTTAATTGGAAGGAAATTTTTTATCCTAAAAATTATGTTTAAGGATGAAAGATGTATAATTGTTTAAAAAAGTGTGAAATGATCCATATACTAATATAGGAATATTTGGTGCTCAATCCTAAAGGTAAAGGATAGAGAAATTTCTAGAATGGGCTAGATTCCAAGAAGAATGCATCTATTTGATGGAAGGATATAAAAAGTAGTGTATGATATTACTAGTTTATCTTATTGTATCTGGCAAACTATTAGATGGTATTAACGATAAGAATAACAATAATTTTTAAAAGGATAAAGAAAGCTTAGTTATAATATATTTTTAACTATATCTACAAAACATCATAATATAGAACTAATATAAGAAGTTGGAAACCTAATGGTTAGAAGTGAAAGCTTGGTTTATGTAGGAAGAGGAGATACTATAAATTTTGAAAGTAACCATAGGTGTGATAGACAGTTTAATGTGGTATCAAGGTATGGTGCATAAGCTAAGATGTCTAATAAGAGGTTTGGGAACTTAAGGTTTCTTTTAAGTTTGCTTAGTTCATATGGAGATATTAAGATAAACTTTCAACCAAAAGACAATATACTAAAAAGAAATATTCATATGTATTGTGATTCCACATTCTATGTGTTAAGGAGGGGAATAATTAACTTATATTTTATTCACTTGTAACAAGGTGGATAAGCTATGGAAAAAAAAAATATGTTTGGTTAAACATGACAAGTCGTTTTCCATAAAGATCACTTTGATTATTTTTTTTAATATGCACAAAGTATGAACACAAGTAATAAAAAGGATAATGTCATGTCTTTTGCACAATTAAGTGGATTATTTGGAAGAGAAATGATAATGTATTCTATAATGAGAGTTTTAATGGTCGTGTAATGTTATTAAACATTAGCTTTTTGACATGGATAAGGATGAGGTTGAATACTAAATATTTTAAATTACCAATTTTGTTGTTGCATATCTATGGTTATGTATTACTAAGGGATAATGGTTGAAATAAGGAATGTATTGTTGGATCCAGTGTTTATAACTAAATTAAAAATCATAATTGATAGTTAGAGTATAACATTTTCTACTTAAGAGCTTAACAACCTAAGAATCACAATTTTACTGTAATTTGATATCTGACCTTTGTCATAGGATAATTAATGTTATTTGTAATAATTTCATCCTCAATAGTAAATCAAATTGGTGATCTTAATTATGATACTAATTGTTAACTAGAAAGAATTTTATTCTAAATTATTAATTATAATTTTTCTTCTATTATTAAGTTCTTGATCTAATTTATATAAAGGTAAGGGTAGTGAAATGTGCCTAAAAGGTGGTAGGGTAATCAAAAGGTTATTTATAATTGATAAATTGACCAAACTTAACATTATGCAAATAAATTTGTGTTGTGTAATAAAAGACATAATCATATTGTATAAAATGAATGGATAAGTATAGGAGGGTCATGTTGAACTTATGAGCTAGGAATTTTGGAATAAACTTAGTGTGACAATTTTAACTAGAATGTTTTTCTGGAATAGAAGGTTTTTAGGAAGGGATGCAAATGTTTATTTATAGTTCTGATTTTATGTAGTGGTAAGATGTATGGCTTGAGAATGACACATGTGGTTATGATTTAGCTTTAAGTTTTCATTGGTCTTAAGGTGACTTGTTTGGGTGTTGCTAATAGGATTGTAGAGTTATTACATTTTGGATAGTACTCTTAAGGTTTAGGAGGCTAGTAAAGATAAACGAATGATGTGAATTAATCCTTCTTTATTGTTTTTCATTAGGAACTCTTATGCAATGGTAATAAGTTACATTGTTGCAGTCACATATATAACTACACATGTAAATGTTGTGCTAAGAGGAATCAATAGTCACATGTTTGTTGGTCATTCTAATGTATCTATTTGGATCTCAATATGTTTATTTGGAGTGGGGTAAGGTTCCTCTCCTAATTTGGTAAGTGAGCTATAACATGTCATCTTCGTGATATGTTAACTTTGGATAATAATTATGAGGTTATTTTGTTAATCTTTGTGATATGTGCAACATCTAGGTCTCTCTTGTAGTTATGAGTTAGTTTTTCTATTAGTTGATTGGATTGTTTTGTTATCATCTAATAGTCTTATTTTGTACTATAAAAGATTTCTTTGTTGTTGTTAGCTTTTATGATTATAAATGATTGGCAATGAGCTCCTTGATCTATCTTGCAATGAACCTGATAGAGTGATGGGTGTGTTGATGACCTCAAATAACTATTATTTTTTATGTGCTTGTAAGTTTAATTGGTATATGAATGGAATGATAGTTAATTAATATTTCTTCTTATTCAAATCTTTCTTTGTTAATAAAAAACTAGTTTATCACAGATTAAATAATTAATAAATTAAATATTATAATTTAATATGTACAACTTTAAGTACAATAAATTTGTAAAATTATTTATTGATAGTTATAATTTAAATAGTGACAAAATAATATAATATTCTCTTAAAAAATAGATTGAAATTTGGAAGAAGGGTCATGTGATTTGGGATCCCAAACCCGATTCTTAATTACAACATAAAGACTACAAATTTGAAACAAATTTGCGTGTACAATTGGGTTGAATAATGAATTCGGATAATGAATTATAATTTTATAGATATTCAATTTAATCTGAATTTTATAGGTATATATTTTAAATTTTATTTGTAGCATGATATTTTTTATTAAAATTTAATAGCAAATTATATAAAATCATAGTTTGTTATAAAAATAATTATTAATATCACAATTGTGATTTCTTTTGTTAAAGATTGGACATTTTTATTCAATAGAAACCATTATTCAATAAAAACCACCCAAAAATCAAATAAAAACACACCATGCTCTACCGGAAAACTGTGTCATGGAAGAACCACGACGATGCCGCCACCGGAGATTATCAAGTATGCCACGTGACTATATCAAAGTTTCAGAACTCACAAATAAAAATTGACCCACCAGGAAACGCTTATCACAACCAGCAAGGACAATTAAGTGAAATTTTGGTTTGTTTTTTTATATCATCTATCACGTCACAACCACGTAAGACACAATAGTACCTGCCTCTATAAATTTTCTCATTTTCAAATTGTACGGAAAATCGAAACTCAATAGTTATACATAAATTTCGGAATTTTGCTATATTGTTCTGTTCATAAAATGTAGCATTAATATAGTTATGTTTAATGGCAAAAGAGTCCAAGTCCGAACTACATGTAATGTGTAAGGGACACAACTGAGATACAAATTGGTGGGGCTGTTGCATGTGATGCGCATTTCACCGACAGCCATAACTTTGAGTCATCGTGCGTGTTTCGCAACTTCATATAGTCAAGTTTCCGTTTATGTCCTTAAGGCCAAATGAGTCTCTGTTGTGTTCAGATTTCACTTCAAAATCCTAGCTACCCATATCAGCTTTCATTATAACATCATGGATCTGTTACTCTCCCACACGCAAAACATTTTCAAGTCCGAATCTATGTATTGATAATGTAAAAACATTGATTTTTTTTATATTAGTTATGTTAGAAATTATTTCAAAGGATATGGGTGGTAATGTTGCATGATATACCACCCCATTTCACCACTATTCCTCCACTGAGGGGAATTATATACTCTTGGGTTTAGCTTTCACACCATAGTGTTCTAGCTTTTACTCCACTTTTTCTCAACATATAAACCCTCACACATCCCATAAGCTTAGGAGGGTAGTTCAAGATTTTTTTTTTCTCTCTAAACTTCTTTAATCTTTACCATGTCTTCTACTACTCTCAAATGGCTAAGCCTTGTTGGCACCATTTGGCTCCAAGCCATAATTGGGACAAACACTAATTTCCCTGCTTACTCTTCTCAGCTGAAGCAGCTTCTTTCCATTTCTCAAGTACAACTCAATAACCTTGCTTTTGCCTCTGATGCAGGCAAGCTTTTTGGCTGGTTTTCTGGCCTTGCTTCTATATACCTCCCCCTTTGGCTTGTCCTCTTGATTGGTTCAACTCTTGGCTTGATTGGTTATGGTGTGCAATATCTCTTCATAACCCACCAAATTTCCTCTTTGTCCTATTGGCATGTGTTCTTGCTAACTTTTCTTGCTGGCAATAGTATTTGTTGGATCAACACAGTGTGCTATGTTGTCACCATAAGGAACTTCCTATCAGATCGCCAAGCTGCTGTGGGAATAACAACTAGCTACCAAGGACTAAGTGCAAAAATTTATGCCAACATTGTTGATGCTGTTTCTCCTCACAAGAAGGCTAGAGCATTTCTCTTCCTGAACTCTCTCTTACCTCTGATAGTTGGCCTAATAGCAGCTCCTCTAGTCAGAGAATTTGATGCCACAAGTCCTAAGCACAACCGTGTTGGGTTTGCTGTGATGTTTGTCATAACAATTTTCACTGGAATATATGCTGTGTTGAGCAGCATGCAATTTGTCACAAGCAAAGCATCCTCACTAGGTATCATGGCTGGTATCCTAGTGTCCCTTCTGTTGCCTCTTCTAGTCCCACTTTCAGTGAAGATCAAGGAAATACAGGAAAATAGAGAAAATTTGAGAGTCTACCATTTTACTATGGAGGAGAATAATAGTGAGCAGAGGGTGGAGAATGAGGTGAAAGAGGGTGAAGTTGAAGAAGAGGTTGGTATTATAGAAGAAGTTGGAGTGAAGGTGATGCTAAGAAGAGTAAATTTCTGGTTATATTTCTTTGTATATTTTTTCGGTGCAACAGTTGGTTTGGTTTATCTTAATAACTTGGGACAAATAGCTGAATCTCGTGGTTGCTCCAACACTTCATCTTTGGTGTCTTTGTCATCATCATTCGGGTTCTTTGGCCGTCTCATGCCATCTCTTATGTACTACTTCTACTGGTAAATGAACCCTTCCTACCTCCTCTATCTAACACCAACCCGAACAACTGCATTTACACTTCTCATTTAATGCATATAATGGCTACACGTGTTAGTTGATCTGCTATGATAATCCTGAAGATGAACAAAACTGCAAAACTAAAACCACTACTCTTTCCAACAAAGTTTAAAGCATAATATTGAAAATAACTCATCATTTGTGATGTTTACCAAGAACATTTCAACATGGTTAAATTAGTTTCATTCTTGACATGACTTCTAATGACTTATGTAATTTTCAGGGGAAAGTGTAGAATTTCAAGACCTGCTTCTCTCTTGGCAGTGATGGTTCCAGCATCAGGTGCTTTTTTCCTACTTCTCAACGAAACTGACCTTGCCCTTTACGTTAGCACTGCAGTGATTGGAGTGTGTACTGGAGCAATCACTTCCATTGCTGTTTCCACAACCACTGAGCTATTTGGCACAAAGCATTTCTCAGTGAACCATAATGTGGTGGTGGCCAACATTCCTATTGGCTCCTTCATATTTGGCTATTCAGCTGCACTTGTTTACCATAAGGAAGGGCATGGACATGATCAGCAAGGGCAATGCATGGGCATGGAATGCTACAGAAACACTTTTATCATCTGGGGTTCCTTGTGTTTCGTTGGAACTCTTTTGGCTTTGCTTCTACATGTTAGGACTCGCAAGTTTTACTCACAGAAACAATAGGGTACACATTTTGCTTCATAGAATAGTACTTTTTCTTTTTCAATATATACACGTGGAGATTGTGGCTTGTATAATCTCCTCTTACACCTGCGTAAAGTAATAATAGTACGATAAATATAAATGTAAATCCCTTTTCCTTCTTTTCTTCATCACAAACTTTTATATTTTCCCAACTCCCAGCATTTTCAGATGTTAATTGATGATAGTTGGAAAGAAGATCATTCGATGAACGAAGGAAAAGTAATATACATGACAAATACTATGATAAAAAAATCCTAAAAAGTTAGTTTATGAAAAAAAAGATGAATTGATAAGACCAGTATACTTATAATTATAGTTTGATGATCATTACAATAAAAGTTAACAAATCTATACACTTGTATGAAACTATTTCTACAGTTTCTATCTTCTCTAAGGATAACTGTTCAACTTTACATTCACATGCAAAGAGATTTTTTCTCTCCAAAAAATTTCAAGATTCTTTCTCAAGCTTCCAATTTTTAAGTCACTTTTCTACCATGTGAGGGAAGTGACACATATTTGTTTTGACAGGTAGAATAAGTGTAGTCATTGCAGCAGAAATTATGGGTTAGAAACAATCTTGGATCAATTGTAAAAGCCAAGGACCATAAGTTCACACATCACGCAACAATTTGTTGCACCTTTAGATGAATAGCTTCTTTATTAATTGGTCCCTCTTTCTACTATGAATGAAACACAGCACACCTACTGTTTTTTTTTTTTTTTTTTTTT
>Ga0099824_1001899_pt1 | contig 30188 bp, 12 predicted proteins | sample SiratrowhiteBW_FD_76837 | JGI IMG/M metagenome (GOLD analysis project Ga0099824, IMG submission 76837) | Root nodule microbial communities of legume samples collected from California, USA - Siratro white BW | ecosystem: Host-associated > Plants > Roots > Nodule | place: USA: California... | reverse complement strand
TTATCATACATACCAGAATGAACAAACTATCACAAACTCAACTTAAATTTCATGCCAGCAAATAAACCATCATAGATGCATTTTCACAGACATATTTTGAATGAAACCCTAACTCACAAACAAATTGAAATCAAGTAACATGCAAGTCAGCTTCCCTTACCTGAATTGCACTAGAAGTCCTCTCTAATAGCCCCAAAGCCTAAGATCTTCAAGAACTCGAATCTGCACCAAAAGGACCTCTGATCAACGATCAGACTAAAACACTAAGGAAATGAGCTTACAAAGGCACTATCTGATAACTCAGAGGCCACATGCAGGCTCATAAGGTAGAGGAAAATGAAAACCTAAAAATGGCTTAAGGGAAGAGGGCAAAAAATGAACTTACTCTAACGGAGATTCTGATCGGGTAGACTTGCTCTATTCTCCATCACGAGTCCAACGAGTCCAACGGTGAGCTCCGTTTGAGAAACTGATGAGGTACGGAAGCAGAGACTTAGAGAGAAGTCAGAGAAAAAAGAGAGTTAGGGGTTTTAAAGAGATGATGACTCGAGTGGAAATGAGACTTGACTACTTACTTTCTCCATAATAAATACGCGTTCTCAGTTTAATAATATAATAATCAGGTGCTCATTCTACTTCTACCATTTGAAGACAAATTTTCTAGGTTGTTACAGAAAACATGAGCCCAAATGTAGATTCTAATTAGGTGCATAAGTTCAATTACAAAAGCTTAAAGAAAAACAAGAAAAATTAATATTGTTTAGGTTTCTTTACAAAATTAAGTAAATATGTCTCAACTTTTAAAATTCGTATAAAATAGAATAGAATTTCAAATTTAGTAAATTATATGTCCATTTTAAAGCGTTTGAAATTTAGAATTCAATGCAACTGGAATCAACAAAAAATAACATCATCAGAAAAAGTTATGGCCAAAATAATAAGCAAAAGTCAAATTAACTGAAAATACAAAATTTCAATTTAATACACTTAACATAAATGAGTTAAAAATTAAAAATAAAGCTTATGTATAATAAAACTATAAATGTGTGCACAAAATATATGTCATCAACATCTAAAAGTTGATTTGGATGTTCTTAATGTTTTACTTGAATCGGCTCTTCATGCATGTAACATAACCCATCTAGAAGCTGTTCGATGGAAGGAAATGATTACCTTCCTGCTCGGAGTTTGTCCCAAACCTCTCTTACCTACAACTTCATTTGCGCTAATGGTATTATTCTCAAATGATGAAGAAATAGGAGAGGTCAACTTAATTAAATGATTTAATCTATCCACCCCTTTGTCGTTGTTGCTTAAAAAAAGGGGAAAACATAACATATAGGGAAAGACATATAAGAAAGAAAGGGAAATTACAAGTTAAGGGAGAACCTTAAGAAAGATCCACAAGTCTAGGAGAAAGCAATTTCAAACTAATGTGTTATTTTGAAAAAAAAATTGTAAAGAACCATGTTATAAAGTCTTATTCTATTATTATATGATTGAAGTTTCTTTTCGTCTTTTCAAATACATTGTAATATGTATTCAATTAATCAAAGATTATTTACTGTTGATATGATATGAATAATGAATCCAGGGTTATTGAAGAGTTTGAGACACATTCAAATTTATACTTTATGTTTTTTATTATATGAAAGTTTATTGGTCTTAGAATATTTGTGAAAAATTAAAATGCTTTTATCTCTTTAAAAAAACCATATGTTTAAATTTTATTGTTTTAAACACCATAAAAAAATGTAACTATCAATATCTATATTATTTTGATTAAGTGTTTGTCACAATAAAGTAATTAATATAAAGAAGTTTGGTTTAAAAGACGAAGTATATTGAAAAAAAAGAAGATAATACAATATGTAAATGCTTTATCAAACAAACTATACAACACTTTGCAATTTTCATTTTGTGTGATCAGAAAAACATTAATTAGACAATAAGGGGACATAGACCTTAAGTTTACATTGTACTTTATGAAAACATTCTTTAAGCTTACTATTATTAATAAATATTAATAAATAATTATTATCTGAGGATTATTAGCTATTATGTTACAGTAACTATTGTATTATGTGTTATGATCTTGTTATTCCGTGTACTCTATATATAGAGAGTAACTTTCTTTCATTAATAAGAGAAGAGAGTTTTCATTTACAGTAATGGTGGATACCAAAAGTTCTTATGGTATCGGAGCCTGTCCTAGCAAGGTTGTTGAACCTATCAGGTCACCTGTTATCGGGCCATTATCGAACCACCTTTACATATAAGTTTCACGCTCGAGTTGAGGAGTCTCGACGTAAGAGAGGGTGTTAGAGATCCCACAACGACTAGAGATGAGACCTTTCAATAGTTTATAAGTGGGTGCAAACCTCACGTTACAAGTCGCCGATTTTGTATGATTGAGTTAGCTTAAAGTCCATTTTTGATAACTATTGTGTTGCAAGGAATGTCTCCATGTTTTGTTTACCCAGATGATCTGCACAAAGCATAAGTCTACATCTTGAGTAATGAGCTAAACCTGTTTTGTTTCAACAACCATCCTAACACAAGCCTATGTTAAACCTAACGCTAACGCTATCCATGCTCCACAAACAGAAGAAGATGAAGTTATCTAAGTTCAAATGCTCTCAATGGTCAAAAAGATATTTGTGACAACTCTTTCTTCCAAGCTCTATATAAAGCTATCTTCTGAAGAAGAGGAAAGAGAAGTGATCAATTATTCCAAGTTCCAAAATGCTATCAAAATCTTTCTGTAATTTTAAAAGATAGAAAAATACTATTGTGTTCATATAACAAATTAGAAGATAGTGCATACATTTTAATATGTCATAAGATATTAACATTTTATAGTAAGCAAACTCTTGTAATCTTTGCGATCACATAGTCATACAAACTTTGTTTTTTTAGTCAGGATTGACTCTGTTATAAAAAATACTCAGTGTAATAGCTAATATCGACTTCATGTCATTGATTATGTTTTTTAAGTACAAACTATTCCATGTATCATTTCTCAATTATGTTACGAATGCAAATTTGATCTACTTTTCTCTTAAAAGATATATTTCATTATTTAACTACTTGTCATATAACAAATACAATTTCTTAATTAAAAGTACCATTCTACAATAATTTTAAATAAATACTTAATAATGATCCACAAATTGTTTACTGTGACACTAATACTTCACAAATTGCACACTCCTTCACAATTTGTTTTTGGCAGAACACATTGAAAAAGAAAGTTTGTACCACTTCACATGTGTCAATAAATTATCTTTTGTCAGGATACACTGATTAACAAAGTACATCATTGTACAAGTCCTCCGCAAATTACTAGTCAGTCAGGGCTCATTGATCAACAAATTGCATCATTGCACAACTCTCAAAAAATTGGTTTTCGTTAGAAAAAATAGATAAGAAAATGCAAAGTTCTACAACCTTCCAAAAATTGCTTTTAGTCAGGGCACATTACTTAACAAACTGCATTGTCTCACAATCCTCTACAAAATACTTTTTGTCAGGACACACTGATCAACAATAAGAATAACACATCAAGAATATTACATGCACCAATGTTTTCATATTGCTTTATTGTTTTATGTATCTACACTCAAAATCGTCCATTATAATAGATCTAATCTACACGTCATTCATTTGACAACTCATAATGATCATGCTTATTGGTCAATCAATTATTCTTAATCTACAAATTCAACAATATATAAAATTAAAATCATTCAACAAAAACATACCACTTGACCAAACATACAAAATCTTCTTTCTCCCGACAACATACAAAATCTTCTTTCTCCCGACAACGTCAAAATTATTCTTCAAATGGATAATAATACTTATTTAATTTAAACCACCCAAATTAATATTTATTTAATTTAAACCACTATATTTATTTTTTAATTCAAAAGTCAAAAATTAAAAGTATATTTTCTATTAGAAGAATTTTATTTATTTTTCAAGAAACTAATAACAACAAATTTAATTCCAAATTATTTTAAAAACCCAATACTACCACCTCAAAATTTATTTACCTTTAATTTTTTTTTTTTACTCTCAAATCAATTAAAATCTAGTCTTAATTTTTTAATTGATTATTTTAAATTATTAATTCTCAAATATAAATTTTAATTTTTTTATTTTAAAAAAATTAAAAAATCACTATAAATTTTAATAAATGTTCTCAATGTTGAAATAAAAAGAATTATTTTTTTATCAATACATAATAAAATAAATAAAATAAAATATTTAAAGGAGACTCTAACCTTCTACAAAATAATTTCAAAGTACACAGTTTTGAACGTACAATAAAACTTAGATAAAACCATTGAACCAATACAAAATTAACTAATATTAAAAGGTTTAATCTTAATACTTCAATTAATTATTTAAAATTATCATTCTTAAATATAAATTTTATTTTCTTTATTTTTTTATTTTCTTTTTTCTTTTTAAACTAATAAAGAATTGGTCGAATTCCTCTTCTTACAAAATCGAATTCCTGTTATGATAAATGAATTCGAATTGCAATTCACATAATCCTTTTAAATTTTGGAGTGTGAACTTAGATTTTCAAATTGATAATGATTGTCTAGTTAATTCTTTTCTTAAAAAAATAATTTATTTTAAAGAAATAAAGGTTAAGGAGTTTTTATTTTGAAAATTTTTATAAAAAATATTAATCAGAGAAAACAACTGCAATTTGGGAAGAGATTGCATGAAGAGAACAAATTGAAGAAATGAAAGATATGGCAATCACAAATAGTTTGGTGCTTATGTTTATGGAGCACAACCACTTGTCTCTTATTATATAACTTATGCATGTTTTTTTTGTAGTGGAAGACATGTGTAGCCCACTCCCTCCAATCTTCTCCTCACCACATTTTCACAATAAACAAACAAAAAGTAATGAAAAATTGAACAATAAAGGACACCACAATCTGATTTACACAATCTTTTACCAATAACTCAAACCACTTTAAAATATAATTCAAATGCTAAAACACTGCAATGTTTTGTCTGTCCTGGTAAAATTAAAATAACCATGTGATAAATTACCAAGACATTCATTAAGAGTGGCAAAAAAGATCAATTAATTTATGAATACATTCTATCAAATTTTGATTCTCATGCTACCACCTTAGTTATTATAATAATATTATTTGTTTTCAGTGGTAGAGACGTGTGTGTGCAGGATGTATGAGATTTGGGGAAACAAAAAGTGAATAGAGCTATCTACATCAGGTGAATAAAATAAAGAAGTTTCGTGCTATATTCGAAATTATCATGAATATATCTATTACATCCTAAATTCAAGTAGTTTTAGATTTAAATATTTCTCAATTTTTTATCTGGTTGATTATTAGTTTAAATATTTTTAGTTAATCAATTGAAAACTAAGTTAAACCAACCAATTAACAAGAATCCATACATATTTACTTTCTCTCTTGAAACAGTTCTTCTCTTTTTTTTTATTGTTAAAAAAGGTTATAACTAATATAAATAACACACATTCAAATTACATTTTAAAAGCACCAAACCTTAAGCTATTTCAAAGTTGAAAGACTAGTTTTCCAAGGACACAGTTATTCTCTTAAGCACTTTGTCTCTTCTATCATAACAACAAAAATAGGCAATTTAACATGAAAAAAAAATACAGAAACAGAGGAAACAAACACCTAATAATACAAACACATGTATTCTCTTCTGTTGTTGATTCTTTCTTACGTAACGCAATGTTATGTCTCTGAAACTCTGTGCGTTAGGTTTATTGATTGGACCTGCTGGGATAGCAAATGATTCTACACCATTCAAACTTGTTTTTCTCTCCCCATTTCCACTTTCTCTTGAACGCATTTTAACTGTTAAACGATTCCTCACCAAATGCATGTATGATAGAGTTATAAATTAATATAATAAAAAAAAGATTATGATTGTAACTACTTTGTATTTATCCTCAAGTTGTTATAGATTAATTACACTTAAACATAGATATAGGGTGGGAAAATTTTGTTTAAATGATTATTGAAAGTAAATAAATAAATAAATGAAATAATAGATACTAGTTATAAATTAAGTTTTGTTGTGGACCCACAGAAATTCGAAATTTTCATGATTTTTTAGGTACTAGTAGACTAATGGCGTGTCTAAAATGGCAATGAGATTCTGGAGTTCTGAACATGATTTCTGTTAAAGCCAAAATAATCAATTCCCAAATCTATAAAAAAATTATGAAAACTCCCACACCATACCCTTCCATAATATTATTATATTAGAAAAAAAATGACAAACAAAAAAAAAAAGCAGAAAAAAAAGTGGGTCACTTTAACAACAAAACCTTCACATCCCATCCCGTCATCAATGGTGTTCCTCTTGCTCGGTGGAGCTTTACGCAATCCCATTACACTCTCTTTCTTTCCATTTTCTTCAATTCTCTATTATTCTATTACCTTTTTTTTTTTTTTTTCAATGCATTCTCTAATCACTTCCCATTCATCACCGGTTTTCTCTGTCACTGGTTCCCAGTACTCTTTGAACCACCGCAACTAAAGTAACAACTTTTCTTCTACCCAAAGCTTTCAAGCTTCGATTTTTCTCGCCTTCTCAGAAAAATATCAGCGCCCCAGAAAATATAATACAAAAATTTGAAGGAATCCTTTTCTGGGTTAATTTAGTAATTTTTGTTATTTCATGGGCAACATAGGAAGCAGCGGCTCCAACAGCCGTCGGAGACACGGCGGTGGCGGCAGCGGGAGGCGGATTCACCCGCCGCCTCCTCAACCGCCGGTGATGCCTCCGCCGGAAGTCACGGCGAACCGGTTCGTGTACCCTCCTGCCGCCACGCCGTATCACAACTACCCCGGGTACTACCCGCCGCCGACGACCATGCCGGCGCCTTTGCCGGCTCCTTACGACCACCACCACCGTCCGCCGGTGGACCCGATGTGGGGGAGGTACCCGGCGGCGCCGGCACCGACGCCGTATGTGGAGCACCAGAAGGCTGTTACTATAAAAAACGATGTCAACATCAAGAAGGAGACTCTTAAGATTGAGCCTGATGAAGAGAATCCTGGCCGTTTCCTCGTGACGTTTACGTTTGATGCCACCGTTTCGGGGAGGTAACGCCGTTTTCCTTGTACTTTATGCTTGTGGTGTAATGAGGTGATTGTGTTTTGTGGTTATTTAATTGGTGTTTGGTATCGTGTGAATGATGATAATGCGTCAGATGCAAGGTTTTGAGATTGTTGCTGTGATCCTGTGCTTGCTTTTTTCTTGATGGGGTGTTAATAAGCTTGTTGATGGATGCTTGGTTTAATTGCTTTGCTCAATTTGCTTATTTGGATACTGATAAGTAAAGGGGCAAAACATGCTCTCTAGCTAGATTGGAATGGTGTCGAAGGGAGGGATGCATGCCTTTTGGGAGTGCAAAGCTGCAGATAAATAATGTTGTGCAGATGAGAAGTATAGGTATAAGCAGATGTATATGGGAAATAAGTTGATATTTTGGAGTTTAGATGGCTCATTGGCTTTAACGGAGGCAGAATAGCTATGTTATTGTTCTGTGTCTATTTGTGAATCACTGATAAACATCTGTGTGTTTATATGGTTAAATTTCCTTAACAATCTGGGGAGCCTGATTGAAAGAAAAGTCATTTGCTGCTAAAGATTTCCAGCTTGTTATATTGTCTTCATTTATCATTTGATAATCAATATGACTTTCCCCTATTTGATATATTCTGGATGTTGATCTGGTCACACACTAGATACTTCCCACCAAGTTTGCATTTTTTGGGAATGTCTATTGAGATTTTAATAGTGCCTTTTTTATCCTATTCCTTCTTTAGAGAGGTGAAGAAATGGCTTATTTTATTTTGTGTGGGGTGTTGTTACGTTTTAGCAATTGAAAGTGAAGTTTACACATTAATGGTAAATGAGACAGTTAGCTCAGTACGCATCAGTCAGTTTGAAAGCTGATGTTATTTGTTCCTGAACAGGGGCCTGTAGATCAATTTTAGTTTCCTGATGTGCTTGTGCTAATAGCTGTTATTACTTTCAAATTACCATTCTTAGAGTGGCTTTTATTTGTGTCAGTTTAACTGTAGTTTTATTTACAATAACTGATTGCTAATAATGGAAGGAGACCATATCAGAGAAGAAAGTGGTAACTCTGTAATGGTTTCACTGTTAGGTTTTCTGTTGGTTATATGTGGAGTGAAAGGACAAACTGAGGTTGCTATTTCAATTAAATTATTGGATGTTGTGGTGCATTTTTTATTTTATTTTGTTTTGTGGGGGAATTGGTTAAATTCCTAGTGAAATGGCATTTAATTTTGTAGAATTAAATGTTAAGTAATTTTCTGTATCATCACTAGTTATTCTCCTTGTGTGCATGACCCTCTCATATAGGAAAGTCAAGGTCTTTTTTAAGTAGAATTAATCTATTTTATCTACTTTGATTTAGATAACTAACCTTTATTTTTTTAAATAGAATATTTGAAACTGGACTCTGGTGCTATTTCTGTCTACTAGGGTCTGAATAGTTGGTCCAATGCATATTTTACTTGTGCAATTTCAATTTTGCCAAAGCTGCATAACTAAATTAAATTTTTAGCACTTTTGAAGGCAATAAATTACTCAGTACTGTATGTACTTGTTGCTTCCCCATTTCGTGTATCATTTTGTAAGCAATACCAATACATGAAATGTGATTGACTCGGTGTCGTCAAGGTGGACCTAAGGTGCTGCAAGGCACTAGAAATGGTTAATGCTTCCATTGCACTTTAGGAGTGCCGTTTTAAATGTCATTAAAATAGTCTTTGAAATACTTATATGATGCTGAGCGGGGTAATATAGTCAGAATGTTAAAAGAATAACTGGTTGTTGGACTTTTGGACTCTTAGCAGCAAACAGCTTAAGGTTTTGTATATTTGACATGGTAATCTTTTACTTTTACTGAAATGTTATGCTTAAGTAGCTTATTCATGTGGAGAAACCAAGCAAAATGGTCAAATACTTTACTATTTTCTTTTTAAGATATTCATGTCTTTGTTAGTAAGACGTGTGTTTTTTGGTGTTTCTTGCCTCTAAGGCATTAAAACCCAAGATGCCTCTCACCTTCAACTTCCTTGGGCTGACTTAATGCCCATCCAGTTTAATTATGTATACAATAGTTACTGCTGTTTAAGATTAAAATTGTCATTTTGTGTATCGGTTAAAGCTGTGAATATGAATATTTGTGGGGTAGTTCTTTTATTTGTTTGATCTAAATGTTTTGTTTCCTTTTACCTCCATAACAGCATCACAATAATTTTCTTTGCAAAAGAAGGGGAAGGTTGCATCCTAACCCCAATGAAGGAAAACGTTCTTCCACCCGTGACCGTAAATTTCCAGCAAGGTCTTGGCCAGAAGTTTAAACAGCCAGCTGGGACTGGTATTGATTTTTCAATATTTGAGGAGTCTGAGTTATTGAATGTGGGGGACAGTGATGTCTATCCTGTTGCAATTAAAGCAGATGCATCCTCTGTCAACCCTGATGAATCAAAATCAAATGAAACTCCATCATCTGGTAGCGCAAACTCTCAGATAACTCAAGCAGTGTTTGAGAAGGAAAAAGGAGAGTTTCAGGTGAAGGTTGTTAAGCAGATCTTATGGGTAAATGAAATGAGGTATGAACTGCAGGAAATATATGGCATTGGAAATTCAGTGGAGAGTGACTTGGATGGAAATGACCCAGGAAAAGAGTGTGTTATATGTTTGTCAGAGCCTCGTGACACAACTGTCCTTCCATGTCGCCACATGGTATTTATCGTTTTACTTTTTTCTTAAAGTTTATGTTTAATTGGTTGACTGCATGATCCTCTGATGGTAACCATTGATACCATGAGTATTAGTGTAAGTGATACATTATATATGCTGCTGGCTTTCATTGATGAGCAGATTCTTTTGTCATTATTTTTCTTTTCTTGTGCATTTTAGTTCAACTTATTTTTGAACAATTGCTTAGTTTTCTCAGCTTCATGAAACAACTACTATAAAATAAATGATTAAAAACTTAACCTTGGTGTCCAAAGACTTCTTGCTATGCAAAGGTATAGAGAAGGGTACTGTATGCAGTATGCAGTCTTATCCTTGCATATGCAAAAAGGTTATTTCAAAATTCATAGCCATGGCCAATTAGTCACCAACATGCACCTTTACAGTTGCACCAAGGCTCACCCTCAAATGATTTTTTCTTCAAAATAATTTATATTAACATGTTACTCTGTCACTAATAAGTTATCATTTTTAGCTAACTGATTATTATCTTTGCTTTTGGATTGGTTTTGGATTTGTTTCCTTGTAGTGTATGTGTAGTGGATGTGCAAAGGTTTTGAGGTTCCAAACAAATAGATGTCCAATCTGCAGACAACCAGTTGAGAGGCTTTTGGAGATCAAAGTGGGGCGTGAACCCGAGGAATGAAGATACAATGTTAGTGACACAAGCTTCCTGTACAGTCCAAATGTTATAGTCAATACTTTAACTTATATTATCAGGTTTTTCTAATAATCCCAAAAATATAGAAATTGGTATTTATGCATGACATTGTGTTTGACATGTACAACAGGCTGGCATTGTACCTGACTTGTATTATTGTATAAGACAATGCCTCCACCATGCTTGTTTGGTTTCACTCCCAATTTTTAAGTTGTTTTATCTTCTAAACATAATTAGATTCTCCTTTTCTCTTTGGACACGTCTTTCTTACTTTGGTCAAAATTGCTCATAACGCCATCAAACATTTCTTGAAGTTAACAATAACTCAGCAACTTGACACCCTAGATTTATCAGTTAGTGTCAATCTAATCTTTTGTATGAGGTGATGAGATGAAACAGTTTGAGTTGCTATATTTTGAATACTGCTTTTATGCAATTGACCATTTGGCCAGTAGTTGAAGGATGGTGGTTCATTACGTTTTCCACAAGGACACATGGAAATATAGGTTTATGTTGCGTTGCCAATGTATTTGGCCATGTTTTCAGGTTGGCACAATAATGGTAATTAACTTTCTCAACCACCTTTTTTCTTTTCTATAGGATTTTTCTAGTTTCGGCCAAAGGTCTTATGAGCCACTTTTTAATCCATACCTTTGTTAGGAAAATGATTATTGAATAGCTCTTATCCTCAAACCCACCATTCACCTCAATTACTTTTATCAAAGTATTGGATAACTCCTCTGGACACCAATTTTTTAATGTCTCTAAGGATTTATGAGGATAAGTCTGCACATGTTTCCTTAACAATTGGTTAACCACTCCTTAATATGAGGATAAGTCTGCACATGTTTCCTTAACAATTGGTTAACCACTCCTTAATTTACTTCGCATGCGTTGCATTACCCAACAATGAGCATATGCACTTCACTTGTTAGATGAGTAGTTTTAAATGTTTCTGTAACTTATGCACTTCACTTGTTAGATGAGTAGTTTTAAATGTTTCTGTAACTTTTTTCTTACGTTATTTGTTTTAGAATAGAAAATGATACTCCTGTATAATATTTTCTTCATAGAAATACATTAAAGCAAATCAGCAAGAGAATATAACTTTACTTTGCCACATTACTGATTAGCTAAACACCAAAAGCAAAACAGAAACACAGAATTACAAATTACGAGGATGTTCCCAACCTTTGATGAATTAAGTATGCAACGGTTCAATTAGAGTTCCATCGTTGAATCGGTTACTTCATCTCGAAATGAAATTCGTAGTTGTAAGTTTGATCCAGACAAATTTAACTTGTCATCAATACTTAGAACTTACAAAAAGAAAAGAAAAACCAAGCAGCACACAGTTTATTTGCAGAGGAGAATGATGAAGTAAGGTAATTTATATAAAGCATTTGGGAACTTCAAACACACAAAGCAGATACAATTTCTCACGATAATCACTGTACATATGACATCTAACATAAACACACTTGTAAACATCCATGAAGTGTTCCCTGCTGCTCATAATTTCAGCTTTAGCATCTTCACTCTCTGAGCATCCAAGAAACAACTCATGAACAAAGCATAAAGTTCCACTCTCAAATATGTCAGCAAGGAACTTCATTTCAACATACCCAACATTCATCTTCAGACCCACAAAATCAGCATACTGAACTGTTTCTTTAAACCAAACCACGTAAGGAAATCAAACTCTTCCTCTCCCAAAAGCGGATCCGTATAAACATTAACATGGCGATGTTCCTTGCTAAATAGATGAGGAAAAATAAATTTTCCAAATCCTTCAGACTTTGGCTCTAGTTGCACCATCTGCTCTTGCTATACAAGCTCCTCCACCACCTCAACCTCAGCCAACTGCTCAACCATTTCCCCAACACCTATAGTTGCACCCACCCAACCAACCCCACAACTAGGCCATGAACCATCACCAAAATACTCCATCAACCAAACCTTGAACCCATTCCTGAACCATTTGTCCCTTCCTCTGAATGTACACCTTTACCTGCCCCACAGAGCAACCAACCACACAAACCTCTAAACCGCAACCAAATTCGACACCTTTCGTCCCCACACCTTAAGAATGTCCACTAACAAGACAAAAATACAAGTTGAATTTTTTACATTGTCTTAAAAAGCCATCAACATATCCCATGGATCCCAATAAAAATTCGAACACAACAAACCAATTTTCTGATGTTGTATGTTCAGAATTAAAAGATACATTGAAGCATAGTAAGTTGAGTGTAGTAGAAATCCTCTTTTAATTAAATGATTATGAACCCCTAATACAGTTCTGGCACACAATAAAAGATCTCCACAAAGTCACAATAATCTTATTTAAGACACAAATAGAATATTCAACAGGAAAAACCAAGTAACAATTTGATAGAATGTCAACATGTTTCATGTGAATTACCTTAAGTTTTTCAGTGTTATATCATAGAATATGTGACAGACAATATAAAGAGAGTGTTCAGTATTTATAAAACTTTCACTTTACAAGTTGTCTTTTATCAAGTAGTATTTATTTGTATATTTTTTTTAAAAAAATATTCTTGTATTTTAAACAACTTTTTTTTATTATTGCTAATAATTATAAAATATTGGGAAAAGTTAAGTCACCTAATGAAAAAAAATAATTGTATTATTTATCTTACCAGTAAATACAAAACATATCTAAAGATGATTTGATGCATTTATTATAATTCAAAAGTGATAATCAGAACATTTATAATCTTTGATTCCCTTTATTGATTATAAAAGAGAATTGGAAGCAACTTGATGTTGGAATGAACTAACATAAAACTCAAGTTTTTTTTCTCATCATCTATTGCGTTCGTATTAGTTTTGACTATTCACAAGCAGTCTGAAAATCCTCTTAAAACTTTTTCAAGATGATTACTCCCAAACAGTTTACTATCAATCATCTAGCAAAATTTAACATATTTTTTTTAATTTATAATCTTTCTTATAATTTTCTGTAGAAATAATATTTTACGTAAGTCGAGATGTAGAAATTATTCTTTCTTTTTTATATTCTAGTTGTTACTTCATTTTGAACATTCGAAAAGAAAAAGTTCACACTTTTCAGACGTTTATGTTTTATTCTTTGATCTTTGTCCGATTGTCTTTCTTTTTCTTTTTCTTTTAAATAGATACAACAGTATGAATAATTTACTCTAAGACTGAGTATAATCCACATTCTACTAAAACCTTCTACTAATATGTTATTGAGACGGCAGAGGCAAGATTAAATAGTAATTGTTTAACTATGGTGTAATAATACTCATGTCAAGCAGTGACTTCATTTCATTAAAAAATTAAACCAAATGTTGACTCTTCAAATTAGGAGATAAAATTCATAACAAAATCCGGTATCCACTGCAGACAGTCCTAACTTTAGAGAGATTTAACTATGGATATCAACTGCCAAATCCAAGAGTACATGATCCCAAAAGCACAGTATATGGAGATCAACATGAGTGGTGCAAATGCAAACTTATCACCCAAAATTAGAGGGTGTAAAATTTGGCCCCATATCTCCACAACTACAAGACCTATCAGATATATCCTCTCACTCCACCCAATAACAAAACCTTTCTTCACAGTTTCCCCCGAACTACCTTCAGATCCAAATTCATCAGCCTTTTTCTTTGAATTAGTACTTGGCGCTCTCCTTGTTTCAGCCCCAACATTAAATTGTGCTGAAAAGCCTAACCACATCAAAATGGAGTGTAGAAGCAGCAACAAAACTTTGATCGGATACTCTTGTGCCTCAAATAGTAACGGAAAAATTGAATAGCAAGATACTGCACGTACAAGTAATGTGTGAAATTTCAAAGCAAAAATACGAAAAGAACAACACTGATACAAAAAGATGCAACTTGCAAGTTTTATTTCGTTGGCATCTAAAAGCATTCAGTCATTACAAGCAATGATTTTGGCAAAACATATATTGCCACGTTAAAGAAGGAACTAGACAGTATAACTGTTTATATAAATTTGCTTTTATCTTTTCTTCTGCTTGGTTCATGTTGTGTGCAAGATTGCAATGGTTGCTTGTTTATACTTAATCTTAGATGTAGTTGGGTCACGAAAATACAAATCCCAGCAGTATAAAGATATATTTAGCACAACTAGAGAAAGAAACAGAGAGAAAACGATTCTGAACTATTATTATTATTTGCAAAGAGAGGACCCTGGGTTCTTTTATAAGCAGATGAGCGTGAGGTTTAACACAGCCTTGTAGCACTAGAAACACCAAAACTATCATAACTAAACCAACCAAACTGACAGCAGTAACTGGCTGTACCAACTGAGGCTGCTCAAATAGTAGAAGGCTAAGAATTACCAAATAAGAATATACAGAAACAAGGCCATGAGTTACCATCTTTCATAGGATGTGCATGTCTAGAAGTAGAGTAGAACTTAAGCAGAAAAAAGTTCAAGTGGTGTCTCACTATCCAATGGCTCACAGCTCACAGAAAGTCAGGGTTTGGTTCTGATCCAGTGTAAGAACTGAACCTACCCTAGTGGTTTGGCCTTTAGGCACCCACTGTTGAATAAACCTTGGGTGGGTCTATGTAACAGTAAGTAAACTATCTAAGAGATGCAATGTATGGACCTGTTTGGGTAAGTAAGCTGCTTTCATAAGCACTTGAAAGAAAAGAAAATAAGAAAAAATCAAATAAAGTAAACTTTCTCTCCGTAAGCTAAAATTAACTTACAATTAAAAATTTGATTTTGAAGAAATTAATGAGTTTTTACAAATTAGCATATGGAGAAGTTATTTATTTTTCCCTATTTTGTTTTCTTAGAAGTATTATTGATAAGTTATCCAAATAGACTCTATAGTCTTCCGAGCTAAATAGAGAAACAGCCTTTTACTATTTCAATTTGAGATCTAGGATCAGTTGGAAGAAAATTAAACTGATTTGAAATGAAATTCTTCTATTATTTTCAGCCTTTAAGTTTATACTGAAAGCCAAGTTAAGAAATTCCTGAAATCCTCCAAAGGTTTAAATTCAAGATTACCACCACTTTGTCAGGATAGGCATTGAGATTAGAAGGAAGGAAATAGAAGAGAATTTTAAGAGGAAATTTGTGTAATTTGGAATGATGAAATTAATGAAAGAATGACATAAGATTTATGTTCAGTTGTTTAGTTATATGGAAAAAATAAAACAAGAAATAAGTGGTAATATTAAAAAACTTTTTATTTTACCATTTACTTTAACATGTCCTGTAACAATTTATGAATCTTATGACACAATCTCTGTTCACAGGCAAGAACCTCTTGACGAAGCACGCAGCCCCAGTGTGTTCCAGCAAGACCTCCAGGCCAGCGGTCATTGCCAACTGCTGTCCAGTCTCTCCTATTTGGGTTTTTTTTTTTCTCCCTCTGCTGGTGCTTCATCCCATTCTCAATTCACACCAACATGGAGAGGAAAGATGCTGCAGTGGGGCTCATAACATTTTTGCATTCATCCCTCATGTTTCCCCATCCAAACACATCAAAGTTTGCATATCTCTCCGAACCCACTCCCATTCTCTGCCAATCAAACGATCCTATCCAGGCCCTATACAGGTTTACGACATGCACCAATTCACTGTTTCATACGAACATCGCTGTCTTCAGCAGGCGGACACCAGAGTTTTGGATGGTAATTTGTATGAGGTTTAGTGATGATAGATGTAGTAATAAAATCAATTCTCTTGCAACGAGTTAATATGACTGTGCGATCTTATTTATTTGAATTTTAAAGGTTCTCAGTTTCATTTTCTGATTTAAAAATGCTTTTCTTTCTCTTTTTCCTTTGATTAATTGGAAGGGGGAACAAGATATTTGAATCTAGAATATGACAAATCTATACATGCCTAGGGCATAGATAACAATAGATGGAGCATTATTGACAGAAACATATGCCAATAGAATAGCAAACGGCAATATTTGCAAGATTATTAGCAATTGGCCAACTATTACGAAAACAAATTAGCGAAATATTGTTTTCAAGGGGCACATGCATCACTTATGCTTTCCACTAGTTCTATAAAACGTACAAGTAATTCACACCATGCACACATTTTTCATAAATTTCATTTCATTGTACTTATATTTCATTTCCAATTTCTCCTATCATTTAAAAAAAGAAAACAAAAGAAAAATAAAAGCATTAGATGCAGGAGCACAAACAAATGAACATTAAAAGCATACCTATTGACAGCAAAAAGTAATGCCTTGCATCCTCCGGAGCTTGAGCTGCAACAATGGCAAGTGGTATTACAAAATGGAGTGATGCCTTCTCATGCACATGCCATCCAAAAAGAAAACCACAGGTATAAGCATAGGCTATCCATCTAATAATCATCTGTGGTTGTGGATTCTTCCAAGCCTTGAAAAGGCAGGGAGATAAGGCAAGAAGAACCATTATAAAGGTCACAGAAGGTGTGATCTGCATATTAACAGAGAAAATGAATGCTTTGATGGAATTTTTGAATAAAGATAAAGTAAAACAGTATAACTAAAAGTTGTCTCAGTCATAAATTTCAAATGACCAATTACCAGGCTCAGTTGCAGATTCAATTGAACAATAGCACCTACGAAATTGAATTAGCTAAACTAGAAGGTGGGAAATGTAAAGCTAATACTATGCAGTATGACACCGGGACGTTGTTTGGTCACCAATTGTGACGAGATTACTAACCCTACTATGGTGAAAATAGTCATGAAACTCACCTTAGTTGGCTAGACCAAGGATATTGTCCAAAAATAGTCATGTTATCCACCTTGGTTGGCTAGGGCAAGGATATTAACTAAGCCTCTTACTTTTGAAAAGAGTTTAGAGGAAATAAGCACAAAGCTTATATTAGAAATCACTTCATTTAACTTGTGTCAAAAGAAGCACATGGATACATATTTATAATAGTAGGGGAAGGAGAAGCTTCCCTAGCTTTTCCATATGAGACTGGTAAGGCACCCTAACTTTAGCATATAAGGCACCCTAACTTTAGCATATACACATGCTCTGCATCATTCTCCCCGAGTTAGAAAAAACTTAGTGTTTTTTCTACCGAATCATTTTCTCCAAACTCATACTAGGACAACATTAGGTTCACCAATGATGACGAGGTTACTAACCCCACTATGGTGAAGATAACATGTTGATGATGCAATAATGAAAAGCCGTTGATGTTGATGCACCAATTGTAGCTACCACAATAAGAAACTTATAAAATAAAAAGGAAAGTAATGATGTTACCAGAAACTTCGTAGTAGATGAATGTACTACTAACGATGACCCATACACACAACAAAACCACTCACAAAGAAGCCTCTCGAACCAAGTAATTTTAACATGAACAAGATGACCTTGCTTTGATACCAAACTGACGTCAAGACGTTGTTTGGTTTACCAATCGTGGTCAAATTACTAACCACACTATGGTGAAAATAGCCAATGATGAAGATGGTCATCATCGGCATGCTATCTTCACCGTAGTGGGATTAGCAACCTTGTCACGGTTGGTGAACCAAACGACATCCCGGTGTTAATTTGGTAGTAGAGCAAGGTCATCTTGCTCAAGTTAAAGTTACTTGGTTTGCGGTAAGTTCAAGGGACTTCTTTATAACGGTCTTGCTATGGGTGAGGGTCATCATTAGTGTCATTCGTCTACTACAAAATTCCTGGTAACATCATTCCTTTCCTCTTTATTTTACAAGTGTCTTTATTGTGGTGGCTACATTTGGTGCATCAACATCAATGTCTCTTCATTATTGCATCATCTTCATTATTGGCTAGTTTCACTATAGTGGAGTTAGTAACCTTGCCATGATTGGTGAACCAAACAACGTTCCAGTGTCAATTTGGAGACTAAGGTTTGGCAGAAGAAAACACCGATCTCTTTCCAACCCAGGGAAAATGATGCAAGAGCATGTATATATGCCAAAGTTGGGATGCCTTACAAGTTCCATATGAAAAAGTTAGCAAAGGTTCCCTTTCTCCCCTACTATTATAAATATGAACCCATGTACTCTTTTTGACACAAATTGAATGAAGTGATTTCTAACATAAGTTTTATGCTTATTTTCTCTAAACTCTCTTTAAGAGTAAGAAGTTTAGTTAATATCCTGGTCCTAGCCAACCAAGGTATTCTTGGACAATATTCTTGGCCTAGCCAACCAATGTGGGTTAGTGGGGTTAGTAACCTCGCCACATTTGGTGAATCAAACGATGTTAATTCGTGGTAAGTTCAAAAGACTCCTTTGTAAGTGGTCTTTTGTGGGTGCACTTCATCATTAGTGCGGTTTGTCTACTGCGAAATTCATGGTAATGATATTCATGGTAATATCATTTCCTGATGCCAAACAGGTGCTGATTTTACGTTATCAACTTGTGGTTGCCAATTTTCCATTTGAACAATTTATTTAGATTCTATATTTTCATTCTTAGATAATGGATAAGGATCAACCAGTGATCTATTATATATTTTCAACAAGATTTTTCAAAAGTGGATTTAGACCAAACTTGAACCTAAACATTTCAAGTATGGGAATAAATATTTATGAATAATTCGATAATAGATGACGCAATATGGTCCAACACACTTCATTAGGATAGACTTTGACACCATCTTAAGTAGATTTAGACCTAATCAACCTACAAAACTGGTTTACAAGAGGTTTGCAATCAGTCATATTATAACTTGTTATATCTCTCACAGATGTGAGATGTCCGACAAAGATTCAAAGTGAATTTCTAATCTATCAATGGCTAGGTCACAGTGCATGATTACAGGGTTGAAGAAATGATAAGACATCACCCTACCTCTCTTCGTACTAATGAAGTGCATACAGCAAATAAGGCATTTCAATCATCTGTTTTGGTATAACCATATAAGCATGTGATCAGCTTAACCAGGGTCATAAAATCCCTATATGTTCTTTGTTATTTGTTTTTTGGTTTAATAGCAAACAAGCTTATTCAGAGAATTAAAAACTCATATTACCTTAGGTAGTACAGAAAATGGTGAGGAATCCCCCACTAGACCAGCAGTGAACGAAGCTGCTGGCATCTGGATATCAAACCCAAGTTTTCTTAATATGAAAGCAAGCCCTTTATCTGCCATAATATAGAATACCCAAAAATTTGGGGCCCAGTATGCATGGCAAAGCCCCCTGCCAAATGGAAACAATCGTCGAATGACTTGTTGTATCTACAATTTATAATTTGAACAACCAATAAGAATATCAAAATGCAAAGGGTGCAAATGAAATATCTTCACTTTTACACAGTAAAATGAAGTAATACAAGAATTTATCAGAAGGCAACTAAACTTGTTGCCACTCACTTGGGCATGCAAAGTTGGACATTCGTAATTGGTAACATTATTCTATTCATGTAGTATTCTCGTAATTGGTAGCATGAATAGATTATAAAAATGAAAAAAAAAAATGTTCTTTATACAACCTTATAGGCTATGCAGCACACCACAACCTAAACATATAAAAATACTCTCCTTTTAATATGATTTTCATGGCTATACCAAGCATCCAATTTTGTTAAAAAAAATATATATATCAATTTATCATTCTGCATTTCTGAAAAATCAACAAACACATGAAATTCTTAAACTTATTGAACAAATAATAATAATTTGAAATTAGTTAAACACAGTGATTTATCAGAAGCAAGGGGAAAACAGCATGACATATGGTGCACATAATGACCATATGAGTTCAACATATAAAAGTCATATTTACCTGGCCAAGGTAGAAAAATGGTCCAAAAGCAGATGCAAACACTGCTGTAACCACTCCTCCCATAATAAAAAGTCGACTGAAGCCTCTTATCATTCCACCCCAAACATAGTGTCTCAACAAATAAATAAAATAGACTGGTGCTGCCACTGCAAACAAATGTTTAAAGCACAAAAGAACAGCAAAAATACACCCACCTAACAAATCCCTTCCTTCCTCCAAATATGAAAGTGAGAGCAACAAAATCCCAATGAGAAATCCATTGTACTGAAAATGCACATGGTCCACTATAAAAAGCATTGGTGACCAAATAATCAATGACCAGATCAACTTCTGCTTTTTTGAATCCAGATTTCGAGTAAGTCTGTAAACCCCATAAAGAAGAGACAAATCAGAAAGTATTACAGTAACTCTTTGGAAATAAACCACCTTGTTTGAGCTATAATTCAGGCCCTCTTGAAGATGCACAATTTGGGGATCAATGAGGTGAGCAAAAATAGATAGAAAGCGTTCATAATAGGCAAAGAATGGTGGGTAATCAAGAGTCCATGGACTTGTCTCATCAAAGTACCACTGGGAAAGAGGGAGGGAGTGGGTCAAAGCCAGCCAGTTGCGATGCACCTCAAAATCTGTACTACGGTAGGATGGGAAAAGAAGAATTTTAATGCAGGCAGCTACAAGAAAGAACCACCAAAGAGTTCTTTTGGGGCTCTGAGAATGATGAACTTCTTTGAAGCTTAGTTTCTCTTCTCCCATGCCAGAAGTTGGGAGTGCTAAATGGTAAGAGGAATATAGACGTTGTATTTAATGCAGAAACCGAACAAGGCTATTTTTGACTACTCAAATAGAAATTGCTCAGTTTTCAACCCAACATGGAGACTGCTAATGGAAATTGTGCCCTTTAGAACTTCCTGCACGAAAGTAAGCATAGTCACTGAGAAAGCTTATGGGAGTACCCTTGACGCCAATATGATTGAAAGATGAACAAAGAGTATTTGCATAAAACTGTTAAAAATCTTTAGTCAACTCTGTCATGGACATATCTATTATTAACAGGTACAGACTGATTATTAGATTTTGTAGCATTTACAGAAGGTAAAACAATTGAAGCAGGCATGGAAACAAATATACAACCATGACCAGTGTTCATTCTTTCACAAAATAAGAACTATTATTAGAGAAAAGAAAAACAAAGAATTGGTAGGAAGGATAAGAAATCCTCCATACCAGAAAACCTAATTTAGAAACTGAAATAACAACAAAACTCAGGACTCTAGAGAAACAAGGCTGCTAAATACTTATAGTCCTCTGCATATTGGAGATGAAGATGCCTCTATAAAAATCCATGAGCATACCACCAATAGGCACAAATAAAATAATCCTGTCAAAAGAATAGATCAAAAGGGCAAATAGATTTCCTAGGAAATCTCAAACCATGTTCACCATAGAAGTGTAAAACTTTCAGTCGATGATTTTAGCTTCCTTATCCTTAACAAAATCATAAAATAAAGTTAGTAGAAACAGTTAAAAAGTTGTATAACCCGCCCAAAGTTCCACCAAGACAAGTAAACAAACTATTACATCATAACCCTTTTAATATCCATCCTTTGATAAATTTTCAGTTCCTCACAGAAGTCAGAAACATTAACCAACCATATTACATTCCACAAACCTTTACATAAATATCAAAGCTAGAAAAGTAATTCACTCTCACCCATGCACTCAATTGAGAACTCTAGGCTAGCTGTAGAATCTCAAATTCTGGGTATGAATGTCCATTCACTATTACCTATTGCCAATTTTCCAAGTGACAACAAATTCTAATCTTATTCAATATGTTACTGGATTCTCCCACCCAAAACTAATTGACCAACTTACATTTACTAACATATGCGTCTTCTATAATATCCTATCTCCACTAATGTAATTACAGAACAAACTAACTACCTATAACAACTTCTCGAACCATTTTAACTAACAAGGTCTATTTGAAGCTGACTCGCTGGGTCATTTTCAACAAACAGTGGTAACGGATTCCACATTTGACTTCTATTTATCAATAAATTTATCCAATGCTGATGCCATATACATGTATAGTTTCTTTGAAGTCAAATTCAATATTGACTTGAATGTCGCCCTCATTTTTTCCTTCTAAAAATGCATGCATTGCCATCACCTTTTTCCAATTTATGTGTGTGTATACACATACAACAAATCACTTTTTTGCCATATAGCTTCCTAGCTAGTGCTAGTTGGTCTGTAGTTACTTTTCAATCAATGAAGAAACACCAAATGACGCTCCCAAGATCATCAAGAACTTTTTCATCTGATTTTGAAATTGCTTACAATTTTACCGTTTCAAAATGAGAAAAAGGAGAAAGGAAAGAGATATCAGCTCCAAACGAAAGTGACAAGGAGTCCCATTGATGTACTGGATGATGGGTACCAATTGAGAAAATACGGGAAAAAATAGTGAAAAAATAAAATAAAATGCAAATCCAACATAGTTTGGTGAAATCCAACACACAGCCTCTAGATTATAGAGATGAAATGAAAATCAATGACATTAAAATTAAAATCGACGAAACAAAGAGGAAACACAAACTGAATCAACAAACCGTAGATTAAATAGAAACACCAAACCTTAGATTAGGGAGACAAACCTAAAATGGACCGCCGAGAGAGAAAATGACCTTGATCCGAGACAGAAAGCTTCTGAACTTTAGCGAGAGTGAGAACGAATGCGATCTGAAGTGAGGAGGGAGCGAGAGTGTCCGTGAGAGAGAAACCGTAGGCGCGTTTAGGAGAGAGTTTCAAATTTAGGGTTTAGGGTTCTAACTCCCAATCTTCATCTCTATTATCTTCTTCTTCTACTTCCTTCAGCTACTACCACTTCCCTTTCAATTTCAATTCTCTCAGCACCATTGATGTTTTTTTCTTTTTTCCTTTTGTTTTTACCTTAGTCGCCATTTTTGTTTTTTGTTTTTTTTCAGTTATCAACTGTTAATTTATTTATTAAAAATTATTTTATTATATTGTTTATATTAATTTTAATTTACTATATTATTCAAAAACCCTATATCCATGTGGTGAAATTTTGCGTGTGCATCTATCTACCCTTTGGCGCATTAAAGGTAAGTTTATTTAACTTTCTCAACAACTTTCTTGCTTTCTGGAGGAATTTTTCTGGTTTCGGCCAAAGGTTTCATGAGTCTTTTTTATATCAAATACCTTGGTTGGGAAAATCATTATTCAATAGCTTTTATCCACAAACCCATGATTCACCTCGTTTACTTTTGTGCAAAGCATAGGAAAGACACCAATATTTTAAGGTTTAAGGATTTGCAAGGGTAAGTAAGTACGCACATGCTTCCTTAGATTACTTCGCATGCGTTGCTTTTTGTCATGAACCCCAATAATTGATCCTTAAAGAACACAGAGCAATGAGAGGATCCACTGTTCTCAAATGAAAATTGCTCCACCATGTACGACCCGACAACAAGCATATGCACATTACATGTTTGATGAATAGTTTTAAATGTTTAAGGAACTTTTTCTTACTGATCTTATTTATTTGAAATAGAAAATGATATTTTTTTATAAAAATCTCTGAAAGAGAATATAACATTACTTTGTTACATTACGGATCAGCTAAAGATCAAAAGCCAAACACATACACAATTACAAATTACGAGGATGTTTGCAACCTCTGATGAATCAGGTATGCAACGGGTCAATTAGAGTTCCATTGTTGAAGTTGATTCCTTCATCTTGAAATCCGTAGTTGTAGTTTTGATACAGAAAAATTTAACTTCGCATCAATCCTTACAACTTACAAAAGAAAGCAACGGAAGAGAAAAACCAAGCAGCACACACTTTATTTGCAGAGGAGAATGATGAAGTAAGGTCTTTATAAAGCATTTTGGAACTTTAAACACACAAAGCAGATACAGCTTCTCACGCGACAATCACTGTACATATGACATCTGAGGCCCTTGATTCGATTTGGTATCCCACCATTGATGAACATAAACACCATTGCTTCTAAGACCCTTGTAAATATCCAAGCAGTGTTCCCTGCTGCTCTTAGTTTCATCTTTACCATCTTCACTTTCTGAGCACCCCAGAAACAACTCATGAACAAAGCATAAAGTTCCACTCTCAAATATGTCAGCAAGGAACTTCATTTCAGCATCCCCAACATTCATCTTCAGAACCACAAAATCAGCATACTGAACTGTTTCTTTAAACCACATGAGGAAATCAAACTCTTCCTCTCCCAAAAGCGGATCCATATCAACATTGTGTGCAAGTGCAACCCTCCCAGCCAACCCCGGGTGATATACAAAGGTGACACGAGGCCTTTTCACATAGGACAACACAGAAGCATTATAATGCACAAAATACACACTGAAAGCCTTAAGATGAATGGGATAAGAAGGTGGGAACCAATCACTGACATCCACATCTGCATTAACCAACTCCTTCACGCCAATATCAATGTACACCATCCTCTTCCTACCAGAAACGTCTACTAAGTTTGGCAAATAGGAAACACTTCTCTCATACTTCACTTCTTGTCTCACTCTTTCCTCCACAAGAGGCTCCATTAACCCCACCAAGGGCTTGGTGAATGCAACGCTAGCACAATCTTCTGGAAGTACTCGATTATAAAAAAGGGTGGTTGAGTTTGCGTTTGTGTTTGTGTTTTCAGATGTTTTCTTGAAGACCACAAGGCTGAGTTCATTAACATAACCCACATGCACAACAGTGGAAGATGTGATCAATGAAGAGACTGAGGATGAAGAAGAGGACCCAACAAGCAAGACCCCGATTCCACCAGGCTTAAGAATGCGCTCAACTTCAAGAACCAGCACCGCAGGGACAGAAACCTGGTCCACATCCTTGGAGAGCACGAAGTCAAAGGACGAGTCTTTGTACTCAAAGTGCGACGCAAAGTTCTTATTGTTGGGGGAGAAAAAAGCGTGGTTGTTGAGAGCGGCGACAGTGGAGAATCCTAAGCGTTGCATGGTGGAGACAACGATGTTGGAGCCTTGTCCAATGCAGAGGGTTTTGGCGCCATAGTTCAAGAGTCGTTTAGACTTCAGAATGGCGATGACAGTGGAAACTAAAGTGGTGTGGTTTTGGCATTTGATGGAATCAAAGGAACCCCAGAAGGTGTTGAGGATGCGGCTCTGGAACAAGTAGGAACCAGCGTTCAAAGTGGTGTTTTGGGAAAGCGAATCTGAGTCATGGACGCAGTCATCGTAGGTCTTGGGAGTCAAAGATCCCAACTCGAGGTTGGGTAGGAAGCGAACGAGGGAAACAAGGGAAATAGCAGAAGCGAGAAACAGCGCGCGGAAGAAGACTTGGCGGGCTAAGGAGCCGGTGAGAGCGTGGAATTTGGAGGCCTTTGAATCCATGGAAGTGTTGTTACAGATGAGCGTGAGATGAGAGATAGTTTCTGAAAGTGACAGTGACACAGAATCTGAGAATGAACTATGGAACACAAAGTGTAAGACCTGGAAAAAGGATTATTTGAGGCATGAAGACCCTTTTGTCTGGTTTTTCAGTTAAGGAACATTTTGCTTTATGTGTGATATAATTTCATCACCCAGTTAAGAGTTAAGGAAGTTTTTGCTTGTTTTGAAGAAGATGTTGAAGGAAGGGTCAAAGTGGGGGAGGAACCAACATATAGAATAAGGTAGGACACAGCACAGTGGCACGCACTTTCCGATGTGGGGACCCTTGTATCCTAGATTTACGTGTCACCGTATAGAACTGACTCCCTTATTCTCGTGCCGAACATCATAAATAAAAATATCAATATAAATTTGTAATAATGTAGCTTAGTGTTTATTTGATACTATTTTAATAGAGATTCCTTTTTTTGTCCTTTAACTTGTGCTCTAAGATCACTGACAGCTTTTGTTTTAACAAAGGATTAACAGCTTGAAGATTCTTAGAGAGATTTAACGAGGATTTACCAATTTACTTACAAAAGAATTAAAATATAAAGTATTACAAATTTTTCTGAATAGTTATAAGATGAAAAATCGATCTTTAAGTTAGTGGAAATAATTGAGTCACTTATACAGAAGCTTACTTGAAAGTGAAATAAGAAATTTGGCAACTATTGGGGAAATAAATTGGAGGACACCCTGTAAGGTGCAGTGCATTATCGAAAACTTTATTATTGGATTAGAGAAAGGCTAAAAGAAAATGTAATGTGCTTTTGAGGGATCTTTTTTCCAAAATCACAGGGCTGATAGTGAACATTGAACTAATTTAATAAATAACATTAGCAAAGCCACACTATCTTTAGCTGCCTCCATTTAAGTTGGGTTGAAAATAAAAGGATTCATACCCAAACAAAATAGCATGACTTGCACAGAGACCCTATATCCAGGTTTGAATGTAACTATAAATAGAGGGGTTGTAGTCACTTGAGTTGTACTTTTTATTTGACTATTGTGAGAATCTGGAACCTATTCCTTTCATTTCTTGTGAAATGAGTCATAAAAGAGAGAAGTTTATCAAAAAATTTGAAAACCAATTCACTCACCGGCTTCTTTAGCAAAACCACTCATTCTTTTCTAACATATTAATCTTTTATAATTTGAACTTGTTCTTATTAGGTCATGCCTTCAAAATTTACTCTAAGTAAATTTCTTCCCTTATTTCCATTTAGGACGTCAATTGTTGACTTCACACAATAATTACAAAAATAAATGAAAGTAATTATATTATGATAAAAGTTTCTATACACAATGTCTTGATATAATGTACTCCAAAGAATATAATTAACAAGACTCTATATAAACCTAAAAATAACAAAAATTATTGTAACAGTCTACAATAATATAAAGAGTAAATGGTACATAGTTTAACTAAAACTCAAAATTATTAGACACTTTTTAGTAGACAGATTTTTACCTTTCATAAAACATTGTGATTTAAAGCTAATACATGACCTAAAATACAAACAATTTGTACTATTTGTAAAGTTTTACTTATAATAGAATTTTAATTATATAAAGATATAAAAAATCCCAAATCGCATTTTCAACATATTACATTGATAATGACTGAAATAAAACTTGAAAAAATAGATCATGTACAACACATGTTTCTCACCATCTCTTTGTAAACAAGGAAACACATACTCTGTAAATAGATTAAGAAAACGTGACATTGAACTGTAAATTAAGGGTAAATGTATGGAATTGTAAGCTAAACCCGCTTCTTTTATTTTGTTTTTCTTTATTTTATTATTTGACTGTAACATAATCAAATCAACTCATTCTTCAATATGTTAGATAGATAGCAATATCGAGCATGTGAAATATAAATGAAAAATATATATCATGTTAATTGATTTATATATAAATGAAAGATCAAATAATTTTAGATTAATATAAAATTTTGTATGTATAATTTATGTGAAAATATATAAAAAAATATTCAATTAAAACATATTAAATTTAGTAAACAGTCTATATAAGATTTATTAACTTGTATCTACTTGTTTATTTTATAAAGGGGAAGCAATAATATATAAGGTATTTAAAAAATAAAAAATCATAATTATATCTTAATCACTTACTTCGTCTAAAAAAATATTAATAGAAGTTAGAAACCCAAATGAATTTATTAACAATTTAATTAAATTTTAAGTATTTTATAAATTTGATTATTTTTAGTTGTGTTTTTCTTATAAATCTTTAATTTATTACGTGTTTATAATTTTTTTTATTTTTTTCTAAGCATATTTGTCATTGATTTATATTGTCAACAAGATGATGAAACTGGTACTTTCATTTCCGCCTCTCCAACTAACAAATTAACTTGCTACCTCCTTTCCCAATATTAATCAACTTGCTACTTTCCTTCCTAAATTATTTAACTGTACTTCCTTCTTTAATAGTAGTAAGTTGACCTAAAAATTGAAGAAGATTGGAGAAGAAATGAAATGAGTTCTAGACTAAAAACAAAAGTAATAATTATATCACTTTATTAACAACAAAATTAAACCAAAAAAAATACTTAAATAAAAATAAAACAATATTTCTAATAAAAACTTAATTTAAAATATGTAAATTTGGAAGTTACTTAAAACTTAATTAAACTTTTATTAATTTATACTTATTTAACAAATTTCAAATACCTTTAATACACTTTTTACTCACAAGAAGGAAGTTAGTATTTACCTCAAGTGTATTCTAAAAATTGTGATTACAAACGTAAGTATATTTTAAAAAAGAATGGTTATGTCTTTCAAAATAAAGCAAGTCTAAGTTAACAAATTCATATATACGATACTTATTATATTATTTATGTAAGATGCTTTAAATATACTTCAAATAATTCCCAAGTTTAAAATAAAATAAAAAATCTTCAAGTAAAAAATTTATTTAATATTTTTAGTAAAATTATTTTCATTAACTTTTAGAATATTTTAGAATGTTGAAGCACGTTTTATCAAATTTTAAAATATTCAATATTAATTAAAACAAAATATATTTAATGTTTAAAAAATATATATCAAATACAAGTAGCAGAAGATTTTAAAGGTATGGTTATGATGTTGTTATTGCGGTAAGTCTACTTGCACTAATTAAAATGTGTCCCACTTGAGTGAATATATGTGCTATGTTGTCTTCCACCACAGATAATAAAACAACACAATCAGCACATTGACTTTTTAGATTTCCACTTTGCACAATATAACTTTAAATCTATCATTCATATTTTATTATTATTGTTATTATTATTAGAATTTGGCTTCCTGTAACGGTTACTTTTAGAAACTAAATAAACCTTATAATAATCTTAAATCATTAAGTAAGTTACACAAATGGAAAAAATCATTTAAAAATTTATATATTACTCACTTAGTATAATAAAAAAATATCTTAGGAAAGAGAATGAAAAAATTAACTTCTTAAAATATGAAAAATTATATTATTTCCTCTCTGAAAACAAGGTTGGGAGGTTAGAGTGTTGTTGGAACTTAGCTGGATATAATATTAAAATAAAATAAAATAAAAAGACAGTGACCAATACATTAAGAAAATGATGAGGCATGTTTGTTTGTTAATTTTGATGTATATATTTAATGTTAATAACATAATAAGCGAAGAACTCTATTAATCTATTTCCTATTTGCTCCAACAACAAAAGAGTATTTCTTATTTGACTTCGAGCTTCAAACAATAAAAACAATAATAAAAAACAATAAGAATAATGTTTTAGGCGGCCATATCCATATATTATGATAATGACTGATGATAACTGTGCACCTTAATTATAAAAATAGAAAATAATTAATTTGATATATAACATGATGAAATAAGTAATAAATAAATAAATAAATAAATAAATAAATAAATATGATATAATGATGTTTTTTGTAATATGATGTGTATGACATGTATTATGTATTAAATTGGAAAATATGAAACATGTCTGCTTCAAGCTTACACCACAACCTGTCTCCATGGTGCCTCTCTTCTCCACTCTTTACTATATTCTCTCTGAGCTTTTCTTCAGCCAATTTTCTTCTTCCATGATCCAGGGAAGGTTTCTTCTAACTTTCCTGCAAAACCAACATTTGTTTGAATTTCAACTCCTCTGCTCAAACCTGTATTGTTTTTTTCTCTCTTTCGGTGGGTGGGTTCCCCACTGAACATGGCAACTGAAGCTGCAGACCCTTCCAACCACAAGAATAACCAAGGCCATGACAACACTGGAAATAGAGCTGAGAACCCAATTCAAAAGGTCCTTCCTTTACTTCTTGTCATGTCTCTTTTTTTTTTTTTTTTTTTTTTTTTTTTTTTTTTTTTTTTTTTTTTTTTTTTTTTTTTTTTTTTTTTGTTTTTTTTTTTTTTTTTTTTTTTTTTTTTTTTTTTTTTTTTTTTTTTT
>Ga0099824_1001892_pt1 | contig 30255 bp, 19 predicted proteins | sample SiratrowhiteBW_FD_76837 | JGI IMG/M metagenome (GOLD analysis project Ga0099824, IMG submission 76837) | Root nodule microbial communities of legume samples collected from California, USA - Siratro white BW | ecosystem: Host-associated > Plants > Roots > Nodule | place: USA: California... | reverse complement strand
TTATGTTCTTTTTTTTTATTTCTCAAACTATACTCTAAAAATATTTAAGTTAGATAAATTTATATATATATATATATATATATATATATATATATATAATATCTTTTATAAAAAGAAAGACAATTATTTTCAAGGCTAAGTTAATTTTACATATTTAATTAAAGATAGTAATTTTAAGATAAACACTTTAAGATGTTAGTACATTTCCTTTCACATAATTTATAATTTAGTATTGACTCAAATTTTGTTTCATAAACTATTTTTTAATTTTATTCTATATTTTTTTAATAGGTTATAAATTAAACATATTTAAGATCTAAATTGATTATTAAGTTGTACATTTATTTTTGTCTGGAGAAAATAATAATTTTTTTATTTTATTTTGTGGATTGGTGGTATAAAGAAGTAGAGAGACTGAGGAAGAAGACAGGAGAAGAGAGATGATGTTCTCTTCTACATGCTTCACTTCACTTTCTCCATTTTTTTCATCTTCTCTCATCAAAACCACCAAACCATCACCAAGTAAGTTTAAGTTTACTCTGTTACTGCACCACTTCCTAATTTCATTTATTCTCCAACACATTGTCAATCACCACCTAACATAATTTTATAGAATATTCAGTTTTGTCTATTACACGCAATCTCCCTTTTTGAATTGTCTTTTTTATAATTCATATTGTAATTGTGAGAAGGGTATGTAATAAACTGAAGAAAGTTCGATTTTCTTAACAAATTATAATAATCCTATGACAGCTTCTTTTGCCATGATTTTTTTTGCAAAAATTGTATTTTGGTTTGAGTTATGTAATTTAATAGAGATTTGTATAACTTGATGAAAAATAATTGTGGTTTCTAAGTTTATAGTTCTTGTTTAGAGTTCAGCATGAGCATGAGTGAGGATCCTGTTCGTGAGTGGATTCTTTCGGAAGGGAAAGCTACAAAGATAACCAAAATTAGCCCTGTTGGTGGTGGCTGTATCAATCTTGCTAATCGCTATGATACTGATGCTGGTTCCTTCTTTGTTAAAACAAACAGGTATGGCATATGCGAGATTGAATCTTCTGTTTTTGGTTTAGTGGTTAAGTTAATGAGTTGTGTGATTTATTTTGGGTTTTGAATGTGTTGTGTTGTTTCAAATATTTTGAATTGGAGCAATAGCTTCACTCCTTTGCTTTTTATATATGACAAGTTCTATGTGACTGAGAGTTGAAACTCTATATCAGGAGTATTGGACCATCCATGTTTGAAGGAGAGGCTCTTGGTTTAGGAGCTATGTATGAAACCAGGACTATATGTGTACCTAAGCCGTATAAGGTGAGAATACTTAAGATATGTTTGTGACTGTTAGTGTTTAGTATTTACTATCTATATCATGCTGGAGCGAGCTTGAGTTGACTTGTTGCTAGGAGTTGTAGTTTGGACCGCTGCCTACTGGTGGTTCTTTCATCATCATGGAATTCATACAATTTGGTGCGTCTAGAGGCTATCAGGTGAGAAACCTAGAAATTGCTTCTAATTAGGAAAGTGTATGCTCCTTAATTGTAATTTGGTGCTTCTTAGTCTGAACTAGGGAGGAAGCTTGCTGAAATGCATAAAGCTGGAAAGTCCACTAAAGGCTATGGTTTCGATGTTGATAACACTATTGGCAGGTTTAATGCACCTTCTTCATGAAAATGATTATGGTTGTTGTAAATGTTATTGTTACCATTTATCAGTTATCATCTTTTGTTTGTTATTGATTTCTTAGAATGTAATGTATATTATGCTGTAGCACTCCACAAATAAACACCTGGTCATCAGATTGGGTTCAATTTTATGGAGAGCATAGATTGGGTTACCAGTTGAAGTTATTATTGGACCGATTCGGTGACAGAGCCATTTATGAAAAAGGTCAATCTGTTCTGATACTACTGTTCTTCCCACTGATTAATTGTAGCTGTACATGACGTTTTATCCATGAGAGTCTCTTTAGATGATTTTTTCCATATGTTCTTCTAGGAAGAAAGAGAAGAAAATAAATTTGACTTAGCTAAACTTAGTTTATGCACACATTAAAAATAAAAAAAATGGAGAAATATATTAGAGAACTATGCAAATTAATTCATGCATGAGTTAATTTTAACTTGTGAAGAAGTTAATTTTCGTTTTTTTCTTTTTTCTAAAACGAGTTTAGAGAGAAACTTATCCAAACAGATCCATAATCAGAATGAAAAAACAAGCAGGTCAATAGAACTTGAACAGACAGATTGGATATATGAAAGGTACACCAAGATCATTCACAAAGGGAGAATAGGAAGTTCTTCTTTTCTTATGGATAGTTGTATATATTTTGACCTTTCATTTAGTGACCATTTCCTGATTTCACCATTCTTCTCAGAGTAACAGTAGAACAAATGTCTTTGAGAATCTAAGTAAGAATGTAGTACCTTGAGGGAAGAAATTATCAAGGCATTCTAAACATTTAATTTAATCTAGGATCTATATCTTGAGTAGGAAATATATTTATCGAAAAAATACTACATAAGAAACTAAGTACAACTAAGCACAATTAGCTATGCTACTCAAACTTTCCATTTGTTCATGATTTCTGTTCATTACAATTTTCATTCTTTACTAGTATTAACATATAATGTTGTCTTTGTATTGATACTCCCAAAATGACTCCATACATATTGCTTGGCTTGTTCTATAGGACAGAGACTAGTGAAAAGCATGGGACGGCTATTTGCCAACGTGGAGATAGAACCATGCTTACTACATGGAGACCTCTGGAGTGGAAACATTAGCTCTAACAAGAATGGAGAGCCTGTCATATTGGACCCTGCATGCTATTGTAAGTCAAGCATTTACAAAAAAGGTGTTGTATGACAGAATTTTGGAACCAGATTAACAGTTGAAATTCATGTCAGGGATAATTTAACTCACAAAAATACAACAACAGAAGACTTGTATAGGAACACACAAAAGCACAAAGGAAAACTAAGAGGGTATTGTCTTGTTTGAATTCAGAAAATTGTGACTTTTGATATATGTGACTCACAATATAATTGCCTGTCAAAATAGTTGAAATATTATACAAATTGCTGAAACTTGGTGAAGAGTAGACTTCTAAATGAGTTGTAATGCCATGTCTCCCGGTGAACTTTTTCAAAGCCATTTTATTACTATGCATGGCCCAAAATTTTAGCCTAATTTAATATTTTATCTAACACATTTTGGAAGACCTTTATTGAGTTAAGGATTGGAAGTTGGAAGCACAGCTAAATTAAGTTGCATCCCCAGAATTATTAGGTGCCAGCTAGGTCTTCTAAATTTTTCCATAGTGGGGCTAATGCAAATATGTAATGTAAGACTATAATAATTATGCCAGCTTTGGTAAAAAAAGGGGCTGAAAGTTGTGGCTACTGTTGTTTTATTCTGCAGATGGACACAATGAAGCAGAATTTGGTATGTCTTGGTGTGCAGGCTTTGGAGGCTCATTCTATGATTCTTATTTTAAGGTAACACTGTATAATGATATATGATATAAAAGATTCATAATTATCTTACACCACACTTTCTCTCATTGTGGATTTCTTTCTGTTTTTGTTGTTCTTTTCTATTGGAAAGTGTCTAATTAGTGTCTGGATTCTTTGTAAATAGACAGCCATAATCATATAATTATGGTTAGATGAAAATTTGAGATTCGTGTAATTATTACATTGATTCTACATTGTAGAGCCTCCACTGTGTATTTCAAAAACTCCAGAATTAGTTACATGTCTCTCTTGACATTATTTAGAGTCTCAAGTTTGCCCAGTGGACTCACTGTCTGCTGATGTTTTCCTTTTTCCTGGTAATTGTGTTTCCACTCAAGTTCCGAGTCCCCACATTTGTGTCTGCAAGTTGACACTCTTACTACCTTAGTTGTGTATGTCACTTGTAAGTTCAATCCAAATTTTATCCTGTGGTAAACCTCTTAAACTAAACCAACCACAATATGTGGCTTTTTTTATCTGTATTTGTTGATATCAGATGAGATTATATTAAACAAAATAAATAAAGCTTCCAGCAATGTTTCTCAGTCGAACCAAATTGCGTTTTGTCAATTAACATCTATCAAAGTTAGTTATATGTTTCCTTTGTGAACTTTCCCTCAATAAAATGAATATGTATTTAGCTTCCCAATCAAACTAGTTTCTCGATATAATTGCCATGTTTCAAAGAAACACGACCTTTGTATTGGTTTGGCATGTGAAATGTTGGTTCCATAACAATATTTTTATACTGGAAAAAAACCAACATTTTTCTGATAACAATTTCAAATGATCTCTTCAGGTGATGCCTAAACAACCAGGCTTTGAGGAGAGGAGAGACCTTTATATGCTGTATCACTATTTAAATCATTATAATCTCTTTGGTTCTGGATATCGATCATCTGCCATGTCTATAATTGATGATTATCTTGCATTTTTAAGTGCTTAGGATTAATTAGTGCCTAAATAAGTGATTTAATTAATGATGATTTAAAATCATCATTGTCTTGCAGAATGAGATTGTACATTTGTCTACTTTACATTTCCCCAATCACCTCATTCAGTGAAAAGGAGATATTCATGTATTGTATATTCCTTGTCTTTCTTTTATGTCCCTTGGTCCTTGATTCTGCAGTCTGCAGTATTTTAAAACTATTGTGCATGTTCTATATAATGCTGTGCAAAAGAGACTTATAATTATTTTAATAAAATATGATGCAAATGTTCTGGTGAATACTTTTGACTATGTTAATAAACAGGCCAACAAGCTCTCAAGTTGCTCTTGAGTTGAGATTAGCCCTTATTCTCAAGGTGCCTGTGTTATGTACCCATATAGTTTTTCCTAACACTCCCATAATTTGAAAGTATCTTGTTATTAAATAATCAAAGTGTTCTTGTCATACACCTTCTAATCAATCCAAATATGTTATATATTGTCTAATATGAAATATAGTTATGGAAAGGTTATTTTGGATTAATCAGTAAACTATCATTAGCTAAGACAATAAGTATAAGCTTTCGGAAACAACAAAGTCGAAATCTGTTTTTGGATGCACTCTTGAAGATATTCGGCATATTTTGAAAGGATGAGATTTTTTTTATTTAAATAATGAACAATAATATTTTAGTAAATACTAAATGTCATGCTATAAAGAAGATGTATAAAACAAAATTAATAGAACCTAAGTAATGATGAGAGTCTAAATGTTTACCTAAAATTATGGTGCATCTTTCTTAGAGCTTGGAAAAAGTGACTCAAAATCACAATATAATTTGAACTGCTCCATAATAAGAACTGGAATTTTCTTTTGAAGTGTTGTGTCTACCTCGTGGCTTCTACATGCGACTTGTGAGATTGATTTAAAACGTTAATATATCCTTCAGTGTTTTGTCCTCATATTTATGGCCAGGTTTTAGTTCTAACAATGGCAAAAGAGAATAACATGTCTACCCTAAACGGAAGGTAAGTTTGGTGGTCTTTCATGTATATGTTGATACTCTCTTCCTTTGAATTCTGGTAGTGTTTCATCATATAACTTCAAAATTTTGTATGCACTGGGCGTGTTAGAAAAATCTAAATTGCTTATACTTTAAATATTTGAATTATAGAGTTTAAAAATGTTTTAGATGGTAAAAACTAAAATATATTTCCGAATTCAGAAATATATTTTTTTAATTCTAAATTATAAATAAATTTTGGATTATGAAATATAAAATAATTTTTGAATTATACAGTTTAAAATATATTTTTTACTTCTAAATTATAAATAAATTTTGGATTATAAATCTGAAATTTTTCATACAACTATGGAGGAGCAAAAGGAAAGTATGGGCTGCTTAATGAAACTGTCGTATTTATAAGTTTATCTCACGAGCATAATCTGGTACTTAAATTTAAATTTAAAGTTTAATAAGGATTTTTACTAATTTATTAAATTGTAAAATTATTAGTTAAAAACCGTTATACTAATTTATTAAATTGTAAAATTATAAGTGTCAGATGAAATAAAGATAAAAATAATATCTAAAAGAAGTAATAAAAGACAGAATGGAATAATAAATATCCAGGTAAAACCAAGTAAAACGAATATTTGTAAACATTCAGAAAAAAATAAAATACAGGTCAGAAACCCAAATCCTCATTTGAAATAGCTTTTCACTAAACGCTTCAAGATAATAAAAACAAGTTTGTCATTAGAGATAATTAATATGGTCAAGCAAACATTACAGTTAGTCAAGGCCAGAAATTCTTCAACATACTCAAATGAAGATCAGTATATGACTGCTTCTTCCTCCACCTCCATAGCTTCTTCAAGCATCTCCATAAATTTCTACATTTCCAAAAACACACGTATGAAAAATACTTCAATAACCTTAGGTAAGTAAGGGAATGTGTTGAATCTATATTCAGATTCTGTAATTCAAAAAATTACCCTACGGTTAATCTGAAATTATAACTTCCAAGAAAAAAAAAATTCTTTTGCAATCTCGGCAATTGCTCTGCACCCTCACATTTGCTTCATGCATCTCATAATTATAAAGAAGGCTTCTCGAACAGTCTATGATGAGTGGGAGGTAAGTGACTTTTGTTTTCGTATTATGTAAAGAATACAGAATAGGTATAAGATTGTTGTAGTATTCGTATTCTGAAAATGAGTTCTGAAAAACAAATTTTAGAATGGGTTATGAGATGTATGAAATATCTTACGAATTTTGTCCTCACACCCCTCTTCTGTAAATCGTTTTTCATAATACAAAAACCTCTTACGAAAAAATGTTTTTATAATACAAAAAACTTAGGTAAAACATTTTTCATAATATAAAAACATCTTACAAAAAAATATTTTTTATAATACAAAATCTTCTTACAAAATATATTTTCTTTTATTAAAAAACCTCTTATAAAAAATGTTTTTTCATAAAGCATTTCACACCCCTCAACCCAGTCTTTTCTGGAAAACGTTTTCCGAAGTACACATTTTGATAGAGTGCAAAAAGCAAATATGGAGATGCAAGAACCAAATGTGGAGGTGCAAGGATTTTAATCTGGAATAGTGTCCAGATCTACCAAAAATCATCTTACCTTCCACCCGTTCACTTTCCCTCAACGATGAGGATAAGTATATTCATTGAGAGCAGAACAATGGCAGTTAAAGAGGTGCGATGCCGACGGTACCCTTAACGACGACAATAATATTGGTAACAACAATTCAGAAATATAGAGGTGAAAGATGATATGAGTGAGGGTGATTGAGGCCTTTAATATATTCATTTAAAGACATTTCAGTCTTTTTACACTTTTTACATTTTCTATGAAGATGCAGAAAGAAACTATAGACGTGGAGGAAGAAGCCGTCTCCCTATAACTTCTCATAAGATACAATTCTAATTCCAAAAGTTAAAAATAAAAAATAAAAACAACAAATCTTCATATAAACTCTATTTTCTTTAGTCCTCCACAAAGCCCTCCACAGCTTCAAGCAACAGATTACTCAGCAATTCTCTACACAAGTCAACAGAAAGAAAAGGATAAGAAAGGAGAACAGCCTAAATGACAAAAGGAACCAAAGAAAATGTAATATCATGAAGATACATGCATATATTTCATACCAGGGATTATACATTGCTAAGCAGATCTTTAAATCCTCATCACTAAACTTTTGAGTTCCCTTTAGGGGATACAAAATTTCATCTGCTTTGGCCCCAGAAATGCCATGTTCTTTTTCATCTGATGGTAGAAGAGGAACGGGAAGCAGTGGTGGAAATTGTTGGCTCATGTCCTTGGATGACACGGATGAAAAATCCATTTCACTTTGTACTGAAAGATCATCCACACAATAAATACTAGAGTCCTCAACGAAAACTTTTCCATCCATAGCATTTTCAGCCCTTTGGTCCCCACTAACATTGTTTATAAATTCACCAGGGCCAGATGTGCAGCGTGCAACACCATATGGTTCCCGCTGAGGATAGAATTGATTTTGCCCAGAAGTAGATGTCTGATTACTTGAATTTAGCAAATCAAGTAAAGGGTTATGTAGAGAATGCCGATGCATGCAATCACAGATATGAATATGACGGTTGTGCAATTGACGCCTTTTCCTTCTGTCATTGTCAGTCTGAAACAGATGCTGCAATCCCATATTCAAAGCAGATGAATGTATATTGTTGTGCTGTTGAATTGGATTAGCTTGTTCCAAATATTGCTGAAATAGATAAATATACATGTAGGTTATGATTCACATACAACATGATAATGCTCAAACAAGTGGAGACTAACTTGCAGTCTGTTGAAATAATTACTAGGGCTGCAGTCAGCTAAAACATATAGGAATCTAAAAAGATAAGTTGCAAATCTAGAAAGAGAGTATGCTTCTGTCATTGAATATTGAATGGAGAAAAAGGAAAGGAGAAAATGCTGTCATCCCCAAAAGACTCCCCTTCAAAGATTTGTACAAGAGAGAAAATGCGAAGAAACATGAAGGCCTTTCCCTATTATATCTCCTTACTATTGCTGATAATTTTGCAACTATAATCCCTGACAAATTCTATGAATACTTTGTAACTAACTATAACTTCCTCACTTCCTGAATACAATCAATATTGAAACAAAATTCCGAACTATAGTATTTAGTTCATAAAACTAGGAAATGATATAAAACTGAAACCACATTGCTGACTTTTAATAAGCACAACAAACTTTCAGGTATAGTCTGCCTATTTTGAAACACTTTGATGCAGCAGTAATGTTGCTGTCATATGACTTGGTGATCATGGATTCAATAACAGAAACAAACTCTTCAGTCACAGGCCATGGTATAAGACTGCATACGTAAAAGGGAATTTCTAGAAAAGTGTTAAATAAGGATACATGCACCCTTGAAAATAACAAACCTGGAAATGGCTTTCAACGTTCCGTGTTGCAAGTCCTGGCACATTCCTAAGCTGGTTTCTTTGATTTGGTGGAGCTTTTCATAAGACAGCAAGTGTTACTCTTATAGCTGGCAGCTAAGGAGAAATGACAAATAAATAAATAAAATGAAATCCAAACTTACCACTGGTGGCCAAGTCAACACCTCCGAAGAATTTCATATGTGAATCATAAGTCCGGCTAAGCTTTTTCCTACCCAGCATTAATGATTCACTTTGATTTCCCCATATATTAGGTCTATGTTCTCCAATTCTTAATCTTTGGGGAGTCTGCCCTCTTGTGTTCATTAATGACTGATATTCTCTATTGTTGTTTACAATAATTTCCTGTGATTGAAGCCCCCCAAAGCCCTTTACATCTCCAGTTACTACTCTTCCATCTTCTATCCTCCATAATACATATTTCCAGAGATTGCTTAGATCTGAAATCTTAAGTGGTTTTCGAAAAGACAATTTAGATCCAAACAGCGCTGTGGGAGTGGTAGCAGTCATAACTACAGAAACAATGAACAGACAGTGTCAGTTGAAGATTGAAATCATGAATGACATTTGTGGTTACAAGTAAAACAAGCCAAAGATAATTTGAGAACTTAACGGAAATATGGCATGGCTGATAATTCTCTTATTTTCTGAGTCAGCAAACCTATTTCCATGTCAGGTAAGTGAACATCAACAAGTGCAAGGTTAAGTTCATCCCTCTTCTCTTCAACAATGGATAATGCCTCAGAAGCAAGTGAAGCAGTCACAGCTAGTAGTACAAGAAAGTAGGAAATGTTTAAAAATAAATCAATCCAAAACAATAATTATATACTGTGAAGTTCATTCACTATGCCCCAACTAATAAAATTAAAAACAACTATTTTATCTACACTACAATATATAATCAAATCATACGATAATATCCCAAGAGAAAGATCCATGCACGCACAATTTATATGCATAGTCAGGGGCAGAGTAAAGTTTTCCGGAAATTTTTTGTCCACTTCATTGTATTTTTATAAGCATTATTTTTTAGCTAAACTTTTATACTAATTGTGTGATTACAATCGTAGTTGTGGATGTTGGAACTAAGTCATATTGGAGGCTGTCTAATCCCTCAAACATTTTAAGGTTTGATAACAAAACAGGCTCAAAGAAAATTGTGCCCAAAATGAAATGCTTTCATAAGACAGGAACTAGCATCCTATAGGAGAAACTAAACAGATCCAAGAATTGTTTTTAAACTTGTGTCCAAAGCGTTATCACACAACTTAGGTTATGACAATTCAGTATTATATGATATTGATAACATTAAAAGAAAGCGTCTAAGTATATGTTATCTTCGTGCTTATGTTACATATATTTAGCATTGCTATGTTTGCTCCATCATATAATTTTTTTTATCAGTTGAAGCAAATCTACCTATCATCTGACAAACCAAAAATGCAATTCGAGTCTAATTCTTGCAAAACAGATGTTGACTATGACATGGTTGTTGCAGTATTAAGTAGTGGAAACAAGCTCTGCCCTTCAACAGATACTCAAACACTCTCTCCCTTTTGCACAAGATACCACATCAAAATCACTTTTGTTATTTCAAGAAAAGCACAAATATTGTTGATCCCAACTATCCTCTTTTCCAATGGTATAAAAGGATGACGGGACATCTTTTGGTTCACATGAGGTTACTAACCCACTATGGTAGAAATAGTTAGAAAACTCACCCTGGTCGGCTAGGCCAAGGATATTAAGTAAACCTCTTACTCTTAAGAGAGAGCTTAGAAGAAATAAGCATAAAACTTATATTAAAAATCATTATTTTCAACTTTTGTCAAAGGAAATACATGGGTATATATTTATAATAGTAGGGGAGGCACCCTAACTTTGGCATATACACATGCTCCTCCTACATCATTCTTCCCAAGTTAGGAAAAGCTCAGAGTTTTCTTCTACCAACAAGATTACTAACCCCACTATGATGATACACCAAATGTAGCACAATAAGACACTTGTAAAATAAAAAAGAAAGAATAGATATTACCAGGAACTTCACAGCAGACGAACCACACTAACTCACTATGGTGAAAATAGCCAGGAAACCCACCTTGGTTGGCCAAGCCAAGGATATTAGCTAAACCTCTTACTCTTAAAAAGAGCTTAGAGAAAAAAAGCATAAAGCTTATGCTAAAAATCACTTTATTCAACTTGTGTCAAAAGGAGTATATGGGTACATATTTATAGTAGTAAGGGAGGGGGAAGCTATCTTAAACTTTTCTATGTGGGATTTGTAAGACACCCTATCTTTGACATATACACATACTCTTGCATCAAAGGGAATCTCATAAGATCAAGAATAGGAGAAGAGAACAAAACATTTGTTAGCAATCAGCTTTTGATTAACGGAACCCTTTTTGGGTTCAAGGAGAATTGGATGTGACTCAGGTTAAGTGTACTAGTATAAAAGAAGTCAAATTTTGTGCTTGATTTTTCTTACAGTTTTTTAGAACCCCTGAATGCAGTCCTTAGCACTTTCTGAACATATATTTGTTCTGAAAAAGCTGTTAAGTTTCATCTCTACACTAACACATTATTCAAAACCCCTTCTAGTGTTTTCTTTCCATTTCAGTTGGACTTCCAAAACCTTAATATTGTATTTACAAATGCAAAATCTTAAAACCGTATTTACAAATGCAGTTGCAAACCACAATTTAAAATCTTGACCAGCCCAGTTGAAACAATCTACTAATCTAGTCCTCCTTTGTATTAAACAATAAAGAGTGAATCATACTCACAACACTTATGTTTTGTTGATATTGAGTGTGACACTCCTTTTTCTGAACTTTCAAAACACTCCTTAATTGATTGATTTTTGTTAGAGTTCACCCCTAGCCTTGAAACGGCATTCGTTATGTAAAGAGAAAAGGAAACATGATTGCTATGTCTTGTGTTATTGTTTTTTTTTTTTTCTCTTTTCAAAATTGCCTCCATCCCTTCCTTAGTCAGTTTCCAAAAAAACAGAACATCAAATATCATAAAAATGGAAGACAAGTGAGAGTTTTCCACATTTGCATCTCCCATCTTCCATGGCCATTTCATCTTCCCACAAAAAAAAACCCTTTGAACTCCCAAGCTCCAAGCTCATAAATTTCAAACTCTACTAAACCGATTTCATTACCGGAAACCATAATTTCAAGTTTCCATTTCCCTTGAATCTACAATGCATCTTCTTACCTCCATTCACCACTTTCAATGCTTCTTCCACTTAAACCTTCCCTGTAACAACACGTGTAATAACAACACTACCATGAGTTCTCTCTTCTCATTAGAAAACCTTCCATGACCACCTAGAATTCCAACCCCTGCCACTGTCACCGCCACCGATCTCAAAACCCCAATTTTTCGTCCCTCAACTTCTTTTGCGATGGACCCCCAACAACCCAACGAACAACTCAAGCTCCAAGTTCAACCAAATCTTCCAGCAGTTTCAAAATCATACCATTCCATGCCCCAGGCCACAGCAGTTCCAAGCAGTGTCGTTTCAAACCCCAAGTTGTGCATAGAACCCAAAACAATTTTCTGATCGCTTTTCCCCTCTTATCAAACCTTAGCTCTCAATTCTCACACATCCAATTTCAAAAATTACATATTGTTTACGGATCAAGTGAGATATTTATTTGGTTACTTGAATTTCCAGGCAACCTAGTGAGTCACACACATCTCATTCCAAAAATGACATATTGCTTAAGGGTTAAGTCAGAGGGCTTATTTGGTTACAGAATCGCATAGAGAAGTGGTAGTGAGTGAGAACTAGCTTCCATGACCAGTCGGGCTGGGCTTCACTCAAAGAGGCACTCCAAATCCAGTGACCACCAGAGAAAAATAGTGAACAGCAGCGGCCGATGGTGGCCAGAGACAGTAGGCAGGGCCAGAGACAGTAGGCAGCGGCAGTAAATGCTGTCTCACCAGACAAGACAAGCAGAATGGGATCAACCCGCTTTGATACCAACTTAAAGCGAAAAAATGTTTAAGAGATCTTAACTTGGATCTCACTCTTTATTAATATGTTCATATATTTATAAGGATTAGATGCTTCCGCAGAAGCTTAAGGAAAGAGAAAAAAGAAACCCCTAGGACACTAAGTTACATATAAATAAAACAGAAAACAGCTTTTTGCACAAAAGATAATATAAACTAATCTAACAGATAGATTGGTCATTGAACATCAAAATAAAACGACAACTTAGTGTAGTTAAATGAAGTGGATAAAAGTATTGTCAAACACCAGAGGAGTCTCAAAAGTACTATCAACAAAACTAACAAAACACAACGGGTGTGAATGTGGTTCACCAAACAATGAACATTGTTGACAGACAGCTCAGAGATTATGAATGTGATTAGTTTATCGTCACTTGACTCACAACAAATAATCATACTGAATTTTCAAAGTTAATATATGGCAGGCATCATTGTGGAACATCTGAAATTGAGGTTGCAAAAATTTCAATGCAATTAAACAGTATATAAGCCACATATATATAAAAGAAAAATAAATTTTAGCTTCTAGAAATATGTGTTCACTGCTACTTACCTTCATATCCAAGGGTATGAAGCATTTTTGACACAGCTGTACGGTATCTCAAGTTGCTATCTACCACCAAAACTTTCAAACCCAGTAGTGGACAATAGTATTTCCTCGAATCAACTGATTGGAACTTGTATGTGTCCATTTTAGAGAGTACAATACAGGAAGTATATCTGGGTCAAAAAATTGTTTGAGTGAGAACAAGAAAGGAGATTTTACATGTATACGTATCACATTAACCAACTATATTGTTTATAAAGCATTTTGAGCAATAAGTTCTTTACTGTATAACCTTAATCAAGCTGTTTTCTCCTCCTAATCACAAAAATCTCACAACATTCTGAACCCTCTAACCAACTCTAATGTCTAGCCCAAAACTTTCATACCCGGTACAGGACAATAGTATTTCATTGAATCAACTGATTGGAACTTTCCATATTAGAGAGTATAATACAGGAAGTATAACTGGGTAAAAAAGATGTTGAGTGAGAGCAAGAAAGGAGATTTTACATTTAAACATATCACATTAATCTACTATATTATTTATAGAGTTTTTAGAAATGAGCTCTTAATTGTATAACATTAATCAAGCTGTTTTATCCTCCTCACAACAAAAAATCCCTCACAACATTGTGAACTCTCTAACCAACTCTACGAAGGAGACAAAAAATAGTTGAGATCCCCGTAGCTGATGTGAGCATCGAGTGATGGTGGATGCAAAAAACATGAGGTGGGAATAAGTAGTGATTCCTAGAAGACTTCCAAAAATGACAAATGCATGAATTGAATACACATCGGAATAAGAGGGATCCAGAGACTGTGTAAGGATAAAACTGTACTGTTGAGGATGACTTCAAATATATTTTATTGGTCTACCTAAATTACAACCCTTGATCTTGTATTTACAATTACATTATGAAGTAATATAGTGAATTAAAAACAAGTATGATCTCCCACATTGCCTTTCAAGTTGTCATAGCACTTGAAATCTTTTGCACTAATGTATAAGCAGGCCAATCCTAAGGAAATGACAAAAAATCATACCAAAAAAACTGTAAATGAAAAAAAAAACAAATTTTTAATTCGATCTTGCATTCAATCTTGAAACCAACCGAAATTTCTACGCATATAGATAATTTTATTCATGAAATTAGCATACATCCATGCCCCTTTTTTATTAAAAGCAAGTATGCAATAGCATCACTATGCTATCTACTACCTAACTAGATTGGTACCCCAATATAACATCAATCATCTGCAACATATTAGATATTATTAAAAGAAAAATAATATATATACATGATTAGGGGTGTGGGAAACCAAACCCATCAACAAAAACTAAAAAACCTATAAAAAGGTAAATGATGTGTCCCTAGAAATATCAATACTAAGAAAGAAGGCATAACATGCCCTCTCTCTATATATATGTAAACTTTCAAACCCATCTCCTTAAGCTGGGTCATAAAATTTAACCACCTATTCAAAAGCCTCCAAGGAACAATGATAAAAGTAGTAAATGCCTGAACTGTATTTGTACTATACTATCACTATCAATAGCATCCACAACGGCAAAAAGCTGACTCAAAAGTCATGTGCCAACCAAGATAAATACAAAAAACAAAAAACATTATAGCAACTTAAGAAAATCCCACCACATGCTGCTCTCGAAAAGCCATCATTCACAGCTGCTACATCTGTATTACAGTTAAACCATCCACACTCAGGAGGTTCGCAGTTAACTTGTATTACATGAGTTGCCTTCTTTGGATGACAATCAACTGAAAAAGTTTTGATAATACTAAAATTCCTAATTGAAGAATTTATACTTCCACTGTTATGGTTACCCGCTATATTAGCATAAGGATAGATCACATTCTTGATTCTTCACAAGATCTACTGCATTCTCAAAATGCAATAAATACATTTATACCAATTTTCTCAGATTATATGTGTAATAGCTGCAGTCAAGACAACTCTAGCTTTAGCCTCCAATTATCTTGAAAAATAAATAGGATTGAATCAACGGAAGAGCAATCAATATTAATCTGAATCAAACCTCTAAGTCAATTCCAAAGTTTGACTGCCAAAGAACAGTGAAAAAATAGATGTTGTGATGTTTCATTCTGTGGATAACAATGACAGCAAACAGAAACAATGTTGATCTCTCTTTTCCTTAAATTCTCATAACTAGGAATCTTGGCAAGAATCCACAAGATTGCTGATTTTGATGGGGAAATAATAGGATTCCATATAAGTCTATATTACTACAATAGTCACAACGCAATATAGATGCGACCACAACCATAACTTAAAATCTTGTTGACAACAATTGTCAAAGGAAACAGCAAAAGAATCGAGAAAATAAAGTTTCACCTCTATTTCATTTCATACAAGTCAACTCAGATTAATTATACTATCAAGGAATTAATATTGATAGTAAAGACTAATGGGGCATTTGGTTAGCAAAACATTTCATATTCTTGTTTTGATGTTCAAAAATAGTTTTTCATTTCAATATTTGTTTGGCTCACCACTCCTTTTATCCTTCATGCCACCTACCAATATCAGGCATATCTAACTTCATTATTTACTTCAAACCACCATCCAAATCAGATACCTTCCCACTGCAAAAATGTGACTTGGCACCAACTAGCCCCCATAAAAGAGTTTATGGTCGTCTCGACAATGCCATAGTCATAAACATAGTCACCATGGCTTCAAAGCTAGTGATCATAGTAGTTAGAATCGTACGAATCGTACGATACGTATCGCGATTCGTTTCAAAAATTACTTTGCACGATACATATCGGTTTATGTACGTTTTATGTCTTGAATCGCACCATGACTCGTTTGAATCGCTTTTGAATCGTGTGATTCGCGATTCATGTCCGTTGTAAGTGATTCATGGTGATTGAAGGGTCACTAAAAATGAAAAGTCTCCAAAACCAACAAACCCTAAAGTAAACCAAACGTCACATTGGAAAATGAAAAGTCTCCAAAACCAACAAAAGTTACATTGAAAAATAAAGTCTCCAAAACCAACAAAAGTTAAAGTAAAGGTAAACAAACAAAAGTTAAAGTAAATGAAACATCACAGAGAAACCCAAAATAATATTTTTAATGTTTTTTTCATGTCACTTATTCTTATTTAAAAATATCATATTTTAGTTATTATGTATCTTACTATTCATTATAAGATTCAATTCACGATTCAAAAAAATCGTAAAACGATTCACGATTCGAATCTCAATTCAATAACCATGAGTGATGCAACCATTAACAAATTTGGAGGAGTGATGGTTTGTTGGGGATTTAGCCGTAGTGATGAGGAGCTAAATGGTTGCAATTGATGGGAACACACAAGAAAATAGACAATGAAAAATAAATCCAAATTTTTGACATGTTTTTTAAGACACTTTTAAAGAAAATGTTTTCTAATCTTCAATCAATTCTTTGGAAACGAACACAAAAAATGCCTAAAGTAAATATCCTTTAAAGGTGTTTGAACAACCTTCGAAAGAAAAATAAAGAAACTAGGGAACTTACCTCAATTACTCGCAACAAATCGCTACTAAACTCTGCCGAACTTGATGATTCTTGCCAGGTACTCAGATGTTGTGCTTAAATAGAAGAGTAGATGCGGCGGATCTGATGAAGAAGGCTTAGGGTTTGCAGCTTCGCACATACATTTAATACCTAAACTTCTGTAATTTTCTAAGTTAAGTAAATAAATGCATTTTGACTTTAACTAGCAAATACAAACAAAGAAATTAATTTAGCAAAATGGTATAACTTTAAATTCGTAACCGAAGGTACGAAATTTCCATTCAAATCATGAATTGTTAGCAAATTTTTGAATATGAATCATAAATCATATCAAGTTGTCAAATCAAAGACAATAAAAATAGCTAAAATATATAATATAATTGATAAATGATATAGAGAAGCACTAAGAACACTCGCTAACACGCTTTCTTTTATTGGTTGAGATTTGATGAAAACTACAAAATCAAGCGAGAGGACCGTTAAATAAGAGGTGGGTACCACACTCTTTTGCGATTTTCAATACATTTAATCAAAGAGTGCAATAAAGAAAACGTGTTCCTAGCCTTTAACAATGATGCATATCACTTGTTGGGATCTCACATCGACTAGAAATATAACCAAATTATAAGATATAAGTGAGTACAAACTCACCATAAAAATTGGTTTTGTAGGGTTGAATTAAGCCTAAATCCACTTTCTAAGATGATATCAAAGCCTATACTGGTAGGTTTGTTAAGTCTATCTTACTACCCACTACTATAATTTGGGGACAAGACTCTGTTTCACAAGACTAAATAAAGTGAAACAAAATACAATGCATAAAATGAGTGAGTGTGAAATCTTCACACTTGTTTTAAGTAAGGTCCTTCCAGTTCATTGAACAATTTTTTGTTTATTGACAAAATTTAGTCTTTTTAGCGGGGCGATTCGAACCCACGACTGATCCCTCCCTTCCACTTTTACCATCAAGTCAACCTTATATCTCCTTTCATTGAACAATTTATATTAAACTTATCTAACATTTTGGATTCTTTAATAAGAAATGGTGAAAGAAAAGTAAAAAAGACTAAAAACAATGAAGAGATAATAATACAATTTGTATAATTGCTATGGAATTGCACTAATTCATCAATCTAAAGTAATATTTCAAGTTATTTATGATTCATCATATGATATGAATGTTGGCTACCATACTCATATTGAATCATATGATCCAAATAATGAATCATATTGAATCATGACTACAAACATAAATATCACCTGACACATGTCAACACCTACTTCCATAATTTTTTACTTGAGAGATCTTAGGGAACCCAATGATCAACCACAGGCTAGCCAACACCTTGATGCATCAAGTTAAATTCATTGAGATCACTTTGTATGGTGTGCCTCCAAATTTCAAGAACCATATCTAGGTCCAAATACATGGTGTAGCATTAGCATTGAATAATATCATCTAAATGAGAAACCAAATATTAAACACTTATCTATGGACTCACCACATCTAATCTTCACCCAAATTGTTAGCAAAGGTCTGACCATAGGTGAAACCTCAAAACTCTTACCACTTCCTCTATAGGCGGGATGCTTACATAGTATGTCATGCTGGAGATGAATCCAACCTCTTCCACTGAGAATTCCCAGTTCTGTGCGGTAAGACCATGAAATTACATAGTAGCATTGTCTGATGAAACTGAAGCACTCATAGCAAGTTTTTGTTATTTTAAAGCTATTTTCAGCCCTGGCCAGATAGCTAGAAAAATAGGTTGAATGATTTATTAACAGGGTGCAAATTCTCTTCGACCTACAGTTTGATCCGAATTGCTAAACTCTATGATCATCATACACAGATAGCAATAAAAGTTAGTGGTGGGATTAAAATTTGCTACACTTCAATCCCACTATTTATTTGGCCCTCGCCCAATATTATGGGTTAAGTTTTTCAATGAGCAATCTTTTGATGATTAAAAGTTGTCAGTCAACAACAACATGAAATTTAAAGCTCAAGCTCTCAGATTTTATGACAGAGCTATCATTACTTGTAGAAAACACTAATACAATTTTGTAAAAGCAATGTCAATGCCAGTAACTCAGTTGACCTTAGATGATTGGTTAGAAAATTAAAAAACAACCTAGGAACCTTGCAAAGTTTCAATATCAAAACTAATACAGATCGTATCAGAACTAACACTAAAAGCAATAATTTGACAACAGTATTTTATCATCACTGTACTTTGTTGTTTACACTGTACAAATTCTTCTGAATGCAATTCCCTGGTTCTGGCTATATAAAAGACATACAGTATAATCTGGATATTAGTTTTAGATGGACTAGATCAAGAACTTGAAGACTAAGAATTACTGCAATTTCAAAAGAGAAAACTATATCCAAACTTGACTACAAAAATATGAGAAACTGATAAAATAATTGGATCTTGACTCTGAAACTCATCTAGAGCAGGGTAATGAACCTGGTATTTGATTACATGTATCACCACCCTATGATCTACTATAACATGATTATAAATTTTTTTACTGTCACTTGTTAATGTTTCTCCTAAACTCGTAATGGTACTAGGATATCCAAAGCACAACATGAGTTAGATAAAAGGAAACACTTCACACATTTGAAAGGTTAGAACTTGAGACTTCCCTTGTTTTTCATATCCTTTTGAGGCCGACTGTCTTCACTGCCAAAGTTCTTGGATAGTTCTTCTCTTTGTTTTCACTGACTCGGGTAGAATCTTGTCATGTTTATCTGGTTACTTCTTGAGTTGGTGATGCTGATTTTTCATTTTCTTGGGAAGCATAGTTGAACTCTTTCTTGTTTCCAAAAATCCTTCATGTCCTGCAAATTTAAAGGACCGAGAAATACTCTTAGACTCAAACTTGCAACAAACAAAGAATAACATAAAGCAAAATACAAGTAACTTTAGTATAGACAAACCTTTGACTTAGCAGTAGAACAACTTGACCATCTTAACTTCTCTGTTTTTCTCTTCTTTTTCCTTCAGTTATTTTCCCTTCAATATCAATTTTTACTAACTACCTTCCAGAAAGACGTGCATATCATAGTAAACCAGATTTTGTTGTTCACAGTCCAAGAGAGACACATGTAATTCAAATTTTGTTGTTCACGAAACCATAATGCAACTCCTCTCCCCCTGAACTCAACTCTCGACCCAGAACATAATTATGGAAGCAAAACACACACAAATCATAAAAGAAAATTTCCCAATTTAGCACAAAACAATTAACCAACACTCCCAGAACAGGGAAGACTAGTTAAATGATTAAATTGTTGTCCCCAAAATATAAATATTTTTACAACCAATCCCCCTTCTTTTAAAAAATATTCACTACTAGTAATCCCCTGTACATTTTTTTCCACCCTATGATATTGAAACCCTTTTACCACCACTTCAACATCTATTTCCTTATTCAAGAAAAGTGATAGAACAGGCACCCTAAATACTAGGGGTGTCAACAACATGCTCAGAGTGCCAACAAAAACCCTAACTAACTAACTACAAGTCGTTGTATCAACAAGTCTCTAGGCATCAAAACATCTCCTTCAAGAGGGTTGCCCACAAAGCAGGGAAAAGTGAGTGTAAGGGGATTCCAATCCACACCTTGGAAAGGTGAGAGTTTGTTTGGGATCCTCATTCAGTAATCAGTTGCACGAACCCACTGTTATCACCAACAAATCAAGTTGATCCATTAAACTAAGTTATCGCAATAGAATTTTCACAAGAGAAAAATGCAAATAAAGCGAAGGCTAAACAGAAAAGACTAAACTAAATACCTGTTCGTGGCAAAGACAGAGACTTTGTGGTGGAACAGAAGCACCCACAAGAGAAACTTTGCGGTGGAACAGAAGCACCCAAAAGGGGTCCCTTCAACGATCCAAAAGGGACCCCTTTGTCAATATCAACATCGGTGACAACCATGGTTTTACATGGCAAGGTAAAAGCTTCTAAAACTGCGTGTAGCATCATCCACATTTTTCACAATGTTAATGATCAAGGATAGCTATGAACCACAACCTATTACAGTAACCCTTTGATCAATCTGAATCCAATGTTTGTGCCTTCTAAATTTGGATTATGTTCCTCAAGAGAGTGATATAAAATGAAATTACAACAAAATAAAGGATTTTTAATTTAAGGTATAATATATATTACAATAATAGAAGATCAGAATTAAAATGAAGGAATATTTTGAGATGTATATGAAGAGAAGAGCATTTTATATAAGGGATAAATCTCATACACTATTAACAGGGTGTAGGATTAGGAAATAGTAATATGCATGTTTCAATCATATTTTAATTTGAAGAGTTTAAGACTTAATTTTGTTTAAATTTATAAATTTATCATGCATTATTATTTTTAACTTCTTGACTTGATATACTCCGATACTTTTTTTACTTATATATGTCACTTATTTTTATTTAAAATATATATTTTATTGTCTACAACTTTCAATTTATAAAATTATTTAATATATTTGTAACACTACTCAATTAGATAACATTTTCACTTTTTCTCCCTTTTTTTTAATTTTTATTTTGATCGCATAGTCATAATCGAGACTATAGACAAGATGAGAAGGGTATACAAAATCATAAATTTGTAGGATCTTATCATGGATTATTGTAAAAAATTTTATATATAATTTAATTGTTACGATGATTTAGCTGTATAACTGTGATTTTTGAACTTTTCAAAAGAAAAAGATTATAGAAGTAGTTTTATTTTGATTGAGATTCATTCACATAAAAGTGTAACAGAAAACAGTTTTAATTTTTGATTTCATTTATTTTAATTAAAATTCAATTCTTCATAATAAAGTATAAAGTTGAACAACATAATGTAAATTTAATTGTATTAACTTTAAGTTGGTCCCGTTACAATTTATACCAATTAAGATAAATTTTTAATAATATTAATATTCCACTAAGATTAAGTAGATTTCATTTGAATTTAAGTTGGTAGTATTGGGATGGATGATCTTGCAATTCATATTAAAGTAAAATTTTAATAACATGAAAATTTAACTAGCAATTCACATGAATTAAGGTAAAATTTTAATAACATTAATATTTAACTAAGATTAGATAGGTTTTATTTGAACTTAAGTGTGTAGTATTCAGGTTGGTGATCTTCCAATTTACACTAAGGTAAAATTTTAATAACATTAATATTTAACTAGCAATTGACATTAATTAAGGTAAAATTTTAATAACATTAATATTCAACTAAGATTAAGTAGGTTTTATTTGAACTTAAGTTGGTAGTATTGAAGTTGGTGATCTTCCACTTCACACTAAAGGTAAAATTTTAATAGTATTAATATTTAACTAGCAAGTGACACTAATTAAGGTAAAATTCTAATAACATTAATATTCAACTAAGATTAGGTAGGTTTTATTTGAACTTAAGTTGGTAGTGTTGGTGTTGGTGATCTTTTAATTCACATTAAGCTAAAATTTTAATAACATTAATATTTAACTAAAATTAGGTTTTATTTGAACTGAATCTATTTAACAAAGAAAATAAATAATTGATTCAGAGGTACATAAATAGTGATTCACACATTTTTTATAATTTTATTTCACATTCTCATGATTTTGATGTGCAAATATCATACTAGGAATTAAAATCACATATAATTGATATAATCTTACAATTAAAATCTTAGTTTTAATTACCTTATTCATAAGAGAGTTGAACCCTAGTTATTAGAACCTTGTACTTATAATTTTTTTAGAAAAAAAAAAGGTTGCATATTCCTAATAATTCATATTTACACACATTTATTAATTTACACACATTTATTAAAAAGTATAAGTAATTAATTATGAGTAATTAATTATCTCAACTTTTTCATAATCAAATTCCTAAAATTTTCAAGTTAAAATTGTGAAAATAGTATTAACATGTGTCAAAAGACAATTATATTATTATTATTATATCATTATAGTTATTGTTATTATATTATTATTATATCATTATTATTATTATTATTATTATTACATCATCATATAAAAATTTGGTGAACTAAGTCACAATAAAATCTGTGATACTTGAACTGTTAGACTCTTAAATAGAAAGAGTTTGACCCTAACTAATGATTATAATTTTTGATATAGTATTAAGGACTCAATCCAACAATATAGACTAAGTCACAATCTAAGAATTTAATGTTTAGGAAAAGATTGTTATGGATCACATCAATTATCTTCTAACATTGATCATGTGAGGCAAGTCACAATCAAATGTCTATAAATAAAAACTCCATCTAACAATAACAATAATAATAATAATATAATAATAATAATAATAATTATTATTATTATTATTATTATATCATTATTAGAATCTTACAATTTGAATAATATGACTGAATATCAATTAGTACAATTCCAAGTCAATTTATACAAATTACATTATTATTTACTTTTTATTTTATTTATTTTTTATTTTATTAGACAATCTCACAATTTTGATATGTCACGAAAAAAAAAATCTAAATCACATATAATATTATATCATCTTATAATTTTATTATTAAAATCTTAACTATAACTACCTTATTCGTAACCTTTGTAAGATAACTCAAATTCTAATATTAATAATTAAAAGATTACAATTATAAATTTCTTTAAAAAAATAAATAAAGTTACACAAATATAATAAATCGTATTTAGGCACATTTATTAAAAAAAGTTATGAATCATTAATGGTAGAAGTAATAGTAATCTATATATGTGGTCCTCATTATTATTATTATACTAATAATAATAATAATACTATTATTATTATTATTATTATTATTATTATTATTATTATTATTATTATTATTATTATTATTATGTTGTTGTTGTTGTTATAGAATTTCATAATTCATCTTGGAGCATATGACTCAATATGAATTTGGTAGTCAACCATTCATATCATATGATCAATTATAAATAAGTTCAAATATTACTATAAATACATGAATTAGTATAATTGCAGGTAAATTATAAAAATTACATTGTTTTTTTTTTATTTTGTTTGTTTTTCACTTTTTTTCCACCATTTCTTATCAAAATAATTAGATATCATGAAAGGAGATATAAGGTTGATTTGGTAAAAAGAAAAGTAGAAGGAAGGGAGAGATAAATCCACAGTTCAAATCCCTGTCAAGAAAATTAAGAACAAGAATTTCATATTGCCATTTTTTTTATTCATTATGTTACATTTCACTATATTATAATATATATATATATATATATATATATATATATATATATATATATATAAAAGTGAGTGAATTTTTGGAAAAATTTCCATAATAGGTACAATGTTGAAGAGATATTATGTAACTGAGTGATTTTATTCGGTAAATCATGCTTAGGTGCCATAATTTTATCATAAAGGAATGGTATTCTTGTTGTACCATTTTAGTTCCCAATAAATGAATTGTGCCTTCTTGGGAGAGTTTGAGTTAGTTTGCTTAATTTAATTGATATTATTAATTTATTTTAATTAAAAATGTGTCTATCACAATTTCCACACTTTATATTTGTGGTCAAAGTTAAATATGCATTTATTTTATTCTCTTTACTAAGTCAAATACATATTTATTTACTTATTTTTAGAAAAGTCAAATATGCCTTGATTTACTTCTGTTTAACACATTATAAAAGTTTATGTATCCACTAGACGATCATACGATATATATTTATAAGGATCTAATACATAATAGAAAGATAAACCTAATGTTTCTTCATTGGCTAAATTATTAAAACATTTATACTATAGATTTTAGCTATTTTTATTGTTTTTGAATTAACAACTTGATATTATTTATGATTTATATTAAAATAAAAAAATTAGTTACAAACCTTAAGTCTTCTTTATTATAGATGCTTGGCGACAATGTTAACTTTTACATCATCTAGATGACCATAAACTTACTTTTTTAATTTTAAAAATTAGTCATGGTGGAAACTCTTGAAGAAGACAGTTAAAGATTCCAATTAAACTTCAATTTTTTTTTCAAGTTTTTAGAGAGAAACTCAAGAAGGATGTTCACTTTCAAAGAGGGATAGACTTTTATTTATAGGCTTAGAATCTTTTAACACTCATTAGTCTAAGAGATGTGGGACTAAAATATTTAAAGTGAAACTGCCCTTGTAATTTTTGCACTTACAGATGTCCCAAGTCCCATATTGCTTCAATCTTTCATTTTCCTAGTATTTATAAGCTCCAAAGCTCCCTTTAAATTATGTATAATCATATAGGCTTGTGATAGGCACTGTTAGACTCTATTTTGACATCCTCAATTAATGTTTTGAGTTTCCTAATGAGGAGGGTTGCACCTTAGGACTCAAATCCTCAATTAGGCCCAAAACTTAACCCACCTTCAAGTAGTTCCATCAAGTTGATACCAAGTTACATTATTTGTATAAGAAAGTTAAATATATTATTTTTTTCACTGTATTGTCTGAGCAATTCTAACTACAACTAAAGAGTCCAATCAAACTTCAAATTTTTTTCTAGAGAAACTCAAGAAAGGTGTTCACTTCCAAAGAAAGTTGCTTGGTAGTGAATCTAAGAAAAAATTATTTCCAAATTAAGTGACTTAAAAAAAACAAAAAGTCAAGCAAATTGTAGTCAAATTTAAGTTTGATAGAGGTAGATTTTTATTTATAGGCTAAGGAGCTCTTGATACTCTTTAGTCTAAGAGATGTGGGAATAAAATGTTCAAAGTGAAGTTACACTTTTAACTTTTGCATTTCCAAAGTCCCATATTGCTCAAATCTTGCACTTTTCAAGTGTTTATAAGCTCCATTGATGTCTGTATAGTCATGTGTTTGTGATAGGTTGTATTTGATTCTATTTTGACCTTCTCAATTAATGTTTTTACTTTCCTAAGAAGGAAGGTTGCACCTTAGATTTAAACCCTCAATTAGGCCCACCAAAACTTTTTTTTTTTATATGACATAAGGGAAAAAATGAATTATAAGAACAAATATTGAAATGAAAATTATTTTCAAAACATCAAAAAATTATTTTCAGAACATCAAAACAAGAATAGGAAGGATATAAAATGTTTTACCAACCAAATATTTACTTAGTCTTTAAATATCAATAATTTTAGTTTCCTTCATAATATAATTAATTTGAGTTGATTTATATGAAATAATATATAGCTAAACCTTTATTTTCTATTTTCTTTTAGTATATTTTGACAATCGTAGTTAACAAGGTTTTAATAATGGTAGTAATCACACTAGACACAAGAATAATACGTTGTAGTTAGATAATCACTTTAAAACAATTTTAAGTAATGTTAAATAATTTCTTATTAAGATAAGTTGAATAAGTTACGAGAAAAAGAATGACTTAAACCCTTTTCTCATTCACACACACATATCTGTTGTTGAATATTAGACGGTCCAAAGTCTCTTTAGAGGATCAAATCATTTGATAAAGTTTTGATGATAACAAAACTCAAGTATAAGTATATATTTATATTTGATGACTTATATACATTGCACAATTAACATTATTATTATTATTATTATTATTATTATTATTATTAAAGCTGGTCTATAAAGAGCTAAAATTTCTTACTATTTACTTTCATGTGTTATTGATTTGATTTAAATTGATTTTATATCATATTGTGCTCTAACGGTCAAATTTGTTCATAATGAAAAATATTCAAATTATTATGAAGTATTTTAATGTGATTAATTAATTTTATATCTAACGTTCAAATTTATTCATAATGGAAATTAATCAAATTATTATGAAGCATTTAATTGTGATTAATTGATTTTACATCATATTGTGCTTTAATGTTCAAATCTGTTCACAATGAAAATTATTCAAATTATTATGGACTATTTATATGTGATTAATTGATTTTATATGGTAATGTGCATTAACGTTCAAATCTGTTCATAATAGAAATTATTCAAATTATTGATGAGTATCCCAGATATAATTTCTCTATGTTATATTAAATTATTTCTGATATAGACTTAATCAAGTTTAATGCAGTATGAAAATTAGAGAAGTATTTCCAGTTTGAGTTTCATACATAAGAAAGTCAAGATTGATCTGTTCAAGCATCCTAATGACTAGTTTTTAGAAAGCTACATATAGAGGAGCAAGTTCAAGTTGAAGAAGACACAACAAGGAGAAGCGAAAAGAGAAAACATCATACAATACATTTGAAGAAAATATACTGAATGTCTAATGTCAATCTGCTATTGAGAGCATCTAGAGTTTTGGATTGTGTGAAACCATTGTGTATTTCTTCACCATTGTGAAATAAACCCTTGTGAGCTTTCATTGTTCTCTCTTTTGAGAGTGTTTATTTATTTCTTGAGTGGTCTTGATCTCAGGGAGAGATTGGGATTGGTATAACCTGGAGAGGTTTGTTTACTCGTGATAACCTAGAGAGGTTTGTGTACTCGTGATAACCTGGAGAGGTTTGTGTACTCGTGATAACCTGAAGAGGTTTGTGTACTCGTTGTAACTATTTGCTAAATAGTGGAACCTCTTGAACAGTTTGTTTAAGGGATAATTGGGCGTAGCCCAAGAGATTAGGGTGAACTAGTATAAAACTGTTTTATCTGTGCTTATATACTTTTGCTTTGGTTAGTGGTTTCTATTTCCAGTGAATTGAGTTCAGGCTCCATTCAACCCCCCTTCTGGAAATGTTTATATAAATTAAGGTAACATAGTGGTATTAAAAAAAATAAAAAAAGGTACAATGATATTTGGGGGAAAGAAAATCATTCTTATGTTCTTTTTAATAAGTTATAGTCGACCGATGTAATTGTGGGAATATTTGAGATAGATATAATTGTGTACTCAAAATGTCTTAATAGCTGGACCTTCCTTTTAAGTACGTAGATATGGTTATTGGAGGCAATCCCAGGAGATGTGAGTTTTGTAAGCCTATTATGAATAAAATTAGATCAAGATTATCGAGATGGAAGGGTAGATTACTTTCGATGGCAGGTCAGATTTGTCTCATTAAGTCAGTTATCAATGCTTTATCCTTGTTTTATTTCTTCTTCTTCAAATCACTAATTAGTGTTTGTAATCAGATTAGACGTATCCAGGCTAAGTTCCTCTGGGTTGGGGTTATGAAAGTAGAAAGATTGCCTGGGTGAAATGGAAGTTGATTTGTAGTCCAGTTAAAGCTAGAGGTTTGGGTATTAAGGATATCAATTGTTTTAATGATGCATTGCTAGCTAAGTGGAAATGGCGGTTGGGGGTGTCGGAGGAGGGCTTGTGGAGAGATATTCTAGAAGCTAGGTATAGCAATTGGAGGAATACGAGTGATACTTTAGGTCTCAGAAAGGAGTCTTTGTGGTGGAAGGATTTGAACAAGGTTTGTGGTAACGGTCTACAAAGGATTTGATTTGATAGTAGAGTTCAGTGGAGCGTTGGGGATGAGAGGTGTGCTAAATTTTGGGAAGATAGGTGGGTGGGTGGTCAAGTAGTGAAAGAAAAGTTTCCAAGGTTGTATTCAATTTCTCAGAATAAAGATAGTTTGGTAGGAGATCTTGTAGTATGAGAGGCTAATAGGTCTTTTAGCTGTATAACTTCGAATCTCAGCTGGCGTAGGGAAATGTTCGAATGCGAAAAGGACTTAAAAGAACAAATGATAGTCATGATCTCTAAAGTCAAGTGGGAGGTAAGGGGTCAAGACAAGTTGGTGTGGGTGGGTGAGGATCTTCAAGAGTATACAGTTAAGTCTGGATACAATATCTTGAATGGTGAGGATCTAATGCAGACTTTAGAGTCTTTCCAGGCATTATGGTCTTTAAAAGTTGCTCCTTCAAAGATAGTGTGTGCATGGAGGCTACTTTTGTATAGGTTGCCAACTAGATCCAACTTATCCAGAAGGGGTGTTTAGGTAGCGAATGTGCAGTGTCCATTGTGTCTAGGAGATACAAAAACTGCTAAACATCTGTTCAATACTTGTAACGTTGCACGAAAAGTATGGGATATGTGTGACAAGTGGGTTGGGATTGTTGTTGTTAGACATGAGTCTACACCTGTTAATTTTCAGAGCTTCTGTCTATTGAGTCAAAGACAGGGTGTTAATATAGCGTGGAAAGGGATGTGGGTGGCTATTGTTTCGGAGATATGGAATCATAAAAATAAAGTGGTATTTAAAGGTGGGCTTCACTACAAGAAAAAAGCTATTTATAGACCAATTTTTAGCTATCAAATGAAATGGTTGCTAATTGTGACCAAAATAGTTACCAAATTAGATTTTGGTTGCTAAATAACTACAAAATAGAAGTAATAATTGAATTTAGTGACCAACTAAGTCAAAATAATTGGTATCTACCATTAGTTACCAAGGTTTTAGTGACCAATGCCATTAGATTCTAAATTAGTCTCTAACTTAATTAGATACCAATTTAGAATCTAATAGCATAGGTCACTAAATCCTTGGTAGCTAATGTTAGATACCAATTATCTTAACCTAATTGGTCACTAAATTCAATCATTACTTCTATTTTGTTGTTATTTAGCAACCAAAATTTAATTTGGTGATTATTTTAGTCACAATTAGCAACAATTTTATTTGATAGCTAAAATTGGTCTCTAAATAGTTATTTTCTTGTAGTGCTTATGGATGCCGAGGAAATTTTTAGTCTAGCTCAACTAAAGGGTTGGCTTTGGATTAAGTTTAATTTGAAGAGAATCACTCTTTCTTACTCGGATTGACACTTATCTCCGGTGATGTACCTACTTTCTCTGGCCTAGCATTTCATGTTGCAAGGTGGGATTTGTAATTGGTAGTTTGGGAGTGGCCAGGTTTTGCAGGGTATAATGGTAAGGGTGATGTGACCTTGCTCAATAATCTAGATGTTTTAGATTTGTAGGGGTATTTTGTTCATGTTATTCTCGGGTGGTTCAGTTTCTTGTGTGGATTATATTTGTTTCTATCTCCTCGTATTTTTTGGAGTTTTCAAGAAAAATGCATAAGTATATCTAGAAAGGTGTTTAGGTTTTATGACACTTAGTTCTTGATTCGATATTGTGTATAAGGGTTGGAGCACTCCTGAAATGCTTCCTTTTATTCTGTTAAAAAAAAATATATCAATAATATATATATATATATATATATATATATATATATATATATATATATATATATTTTTATTTA